>Ga0209123_1000780_pt1 | contig 37022 bp, 34 predicted proteins | sample BarGraIncu00431A_FD_184500 | JGI IMG/M metagenome (GOLD analysis project Ga0209123, IMG submission 184500) | Arctic peat soil microbial communities from Barrow, Alaska, USA - Barrow Graham LP Incubations 004-31A (SPAdes) (version 2) | ecosystem: Environmental > Terrestrial > Soil > Wetlands >... | reverse complement strand
TCAGAATTGTCAAAGAAGAAATCAGATCATTTATAGATGATTTCCGTGATTTAGTTATGGTACTCGCTTGTGCCTTATCTAATTTCAAACTAAAATATCAATAACAAACTAACTTATATAAACTCTATTAAAGTTTCAAAGTGTTTTTAGAATTTGGTTATAAGTTTTTGGTTATCTTTGTACATAAAAATATTAAACTATTATTCAATCTAATTTTTAAAATTTTATCAAAATGAAAAAAACTTTACTTTTTGTTGCTTTAGTTGTTTTAAATATGACTTCATTTGCTCAAAGCGGAACTTCGATGGCAGATTTAGTTTACACTTCTACTGATGCTGGTATGAATGGTCAGAAGTATGCACCTGTAAATCCCTTTTCTGCAGGACAAGGAGTTTATATTCTTATGGGCGGTAACGGTTCTTATACTGGTAATGATTATTGGGATTTAAGCATCTATAAGGGTATTGAAATAAAACTTAGCTGTACTGCCGATCAAATAGGTCAGTATATGGCAGTACGTTTTATTTTGGTTGGGGACCCTGCTAGTGCTGCACAATCAATTATCAAACCTTTCACTTTTACATCCACCAGTCAAATCATTAAACTTGATTTTACGGCTGATCAGGCGCAGACCAAGAAGTTATGGGCAATCAAAACTCCATTTGACGGTGGTATAACCGGAACTTTCAGTATCAATATCGATTACCTGAAAGCAGTAACTACATTTACGGGTCTAAATGACGTAAAAGTGGATAATCCTGATGCTCTGGTAAATGTTTACCATATGACTGGAAGTTTAATTCGTAAAAATGTCAAAAGTTCCGAAGTTATTAAAGAACTGGAAAATGGTCTTTATTTGATAGGAAATAAAAAGGTTTTGATAAACAATAAAAAGTAGGATTCATTACGATTCAATATTGATATGAGTGAGCTGAAAAGTACTGCTCATTGAAGTAATAAAAAAAATGAACTAGCAGGTGAAGTGTAAGTCTTTATCTGCTAGTTTTTTTTATAAATTAAGAAATAAATTGTTATTTTCACCCTGAATTCTTGTTGTAATCAAAGGTATCTTCTTCCTTTGGAAACCATTGATTGATTCAATATTACAACATTTTTTTCTGTACATTTGACAAATTCAAAATCAACTTGACTGAGTCGGCTGTAGTACCAATTTCAATTACTTTCTGATTCTGTATTCCAATGGCGCCTTAAATTCTTAAATCTGTCAACCTTTTCTAATTAAATCAATAGAGTAGGCGTAAATATAAGTTCTACTTTCATTGCAATATAGGTTTTAACACCAAGAATAAGGTTTGTCTATTGTCATTTGACCTGTTCTAACATCAGAATCACTTAAGCTAATAATGATTTTGAGCGTCTTAAATAATTACCTTTAATAAGTTAAACTTATCTTTTACCTTAGGTAATGAATACAGAGCTTTATATGATCCTATTTACTTTCTGATATCGTTTTGAGTTTAAGCCCGAACAAAAGTATCATCCAATTGTTTTTAATGTCAAATCATTTAAAATAATAGAATTATGAAACTAAATATAGTAACACTTAGTATTTTATTTCTTTCTGTTTTCACTACTAACGCTCAAGAAAATAAATCGGGTATGGATTTTTATCAATTCAACGCTAAAACTTTACAAGGTAAAGAAGTAAGCATGAAAAGCTACGAAGGCAAGGTGGTACTTGTGGTAAATGTAGCCAGCAAATGTGGGTTTACTCCTCAGTACGAAGGATTGGAAGCATTGTACAAAAAATACAATTCCAATGGGCTTGTCGTTCTTGGTTTTCCTTGCAACCAATTCGCCGGGCAGGAACCGGGTAGTGCGGAAGAAATTGCTAAGTTCTGTTCATTGACCTATGGTGTAAACTTCCCCATGTTTGGAAAAATTGAAGTGAATGGCGACAATGCCGATCCGCTTTACAAATACCTCAAGAAAGCACTTCCGGGAACAATTACCAACGAAATAAAATGGAATTTCACAAAATTCCTGCTCGACCGGAATGGCAATCCGGTTAAACGCTTCGCACCTACTGTGAAACCTGAAGAAATTACCGGTGATATTGAAAAACTGCTGGCTGAGAAATAAAAAATAGTATAGACACATTGCAATGCGTCTATACTATGAATACACAAACCCCGCTTTGTTACTGACTAAGCGGGGTTTTTTATGAATATTATTCTGTTTGTTTAAAAAAAAATGTATTTTTTTTTTGATTTTTATTTGGAAGTTTCAAAATAAATTATTTAAATTTGTGTCGTCAAAACGGTGAGTATCGAAGATAACATCAAACAGGGCAATATCATCATTGAATTACCCTCCGTCAATGATGAATTCGATGGTTGTAACGTTGAAATACCCTCCGTAGGTGATGAATTCGGGGGATGCAACGTTGATTTACCCTCCGTCAATGATGGAATACCTTCTTGCGGTGATGACCGTGGGGGATACAACGATGACCGACCCTCTGTCGGTGATGAATGAATGGAATTGATGTTGAGACGTGTGGTGATAATAAAAAGAGCTTTATTTAATCCTTATAGTTTAACAACAAAAAAATGAAAAATCATGGGAAATTCAAAACCAAGGGTTGACGTACCCAAAAATGTCGTAGATGAATTAGATTTGGCAGATCGTATTTATGCAAAACACTTAGCCGATGGTGATAAATCTGTATTAAAATCGTTGCAATACCACAGCTGGGACGAAAACGGTCCACAAGTGGCGACTGCAAAAAGTCTTCACCAGCAAGCCGAAGACCTGCAACGTCAGGCTAATCTGGCTTACCGTCAACGCGACTTGCTGTGCGGAGAAATTGATAACTCAGTCAAAGCCACTCGTGACCTATTGCTGGGCATTTACCGCGACAACCCCAAAGAGCTATCGCAATGGGGTTTCGATGTAAGTGATTCACCGAAGGCAGCTGCAAAGAAACAGGCGTAAAAATCATTGTAGAGACGCAATATGTTGCGTCTCTACAATGAAAACACAGAATAATTTATATCTTTGCAATAACAAAACACACCACTATGCAAACTATAAAAGTACAAATAAACATTGATTCACCAACCGGACGACGCTTACTGAAAGAAGTACAACGCCATCCCAAAGTAGCAAAAGTGGAATATCCCGTGCCCGAAGCAATTGCCGGAGAAAAAACGTATACACTCGAAGAGTCATTCGACCAATGTTGTGATATTCTGAGCGAACATTATAAATGTGATGTCCGGAAATTATGAATAAGTACAGCGTAGTAATTTCCGAACAAGCGCAACAAGATTTGCGGGATTTATCAAACGCTATTAGTTTTGAATATAAATCACCACTTACAGCCATTAAATACTTGCGTGGAATTTACGACGAAATGAAGAAGTTAAGATTAATAGCTGGTCTTCTACCCATTCAAAAATCCGCTTATTTTCTGCAATATGGTTTTAATGTCAGGCGGTTGAAATATAAAAAAATGACTATCATTTATACGGTAATTGACAATGCAGTTTATATTATCCAGGTGATACCTTCTTCAACTATTATAACATAAAAGGGACAAGCGACTTCCAAGTTGCTTGAAATATAAACTCAAGCGGTTAGAAACCGCTTGTCCCATGTTTAAACCAAATAAAGAAAAACGCGAACCGACTAAAATCGATTCGCGTTTTTCTTATCTTAAACTCCCTCTGCGGGGGATTAGCGGGCTATAGGCATCTACACACCAAGTTCCTATCACCATACCCATTATCAACCCGCGCCACGTTTACCCAAAATTTATTCTCGGCAACCCAGGCAGTTGGATAAGCAGCTTTCGTGCGGCTGTACGGATGATTCCAGTCGTCACCCACGATAACATATTCAGGGTGAGGTGCATTCAGCAATACATTGTCGATTTTGTCGGCAGTACCGTCTTCCACTTCTTTTATTTCGGCATAAATCTGCAACATAGCTTCGGCAAAGCGGTCCAGTTCGGCCAGCGATTCGCTTTCGGTTGGTTCAATCATCAACGTTCCATGAACAGGAAACGATAAGGTTGGAGCATGAAAACCATAATCCATCAAGCGTTTGGCAATATCGGTTTCGGTTACGCCCGAAGTAGCTTTGAAGTTACGCGCTTCCAGAATCAACTCATGCCCTACCCGACCTCTTTCGCCGGTATAAAGCACGCCGTAACTTTCGTTCAGTCGGACAGCTAAATAGTTTGCATTTAAAATGGCAATTTTAGTAGAATGTGTCAATCCTTCTTCGCCCAACATGCGAATGTATCCGTAGGTAATGGTTGTCACGCTCGCACTACCGTAAGGAGCTGCGGAAACTGTATTTTGTCCAAAAGTTTTGCTTGGAAGAAATTCCGCCAAATGAGCAGCCACACAAATCGGTCCCACGCCCGGTCCGCCGCCACCATGAGGAATGGCAAAAGTTTTATGCAGGTTAAGGTGGCATACATCGGCTCCAATGGTTCCGGGATTTGTCAATCCAACCTGAGCATTCATATTAGCACCGTCCATGTAAACCTGACCGCCATTCTGATGAATAGCTTCACACATGTCTTTGATATGTTCTTCAAAAATTCCGTGGGTAGAAGGATAGGTAATCATACAACCGGCCAACCGTTCTTTGTTGGCTTCCGCTTTTTCTTTCCAGTCGGTCCAGTCGGTATTTCCACCGTCATCGCATTTCACTACCACGATATTGAAACCGGCCTGAACAGCACTTGCGGGGTTTGTTCCGTGTGCCGACGAAGGAATCAACAAGGTATCGCGTTGTGTTTCGCCTTTTGATTTAAAGTATTCGCGGATAGTCATTAATCCGGCATATTCACCGGCAGCTCCGGAGTTCGGTTGCAAACTGCAAGCTTCAAAACCGGTAATGGCACAAAGGTATTTTTCCAGTTCCGAAATCATCTCATTGTAACCTTCGGTTTGGTCAGCCGGTGCGAATGGGTGAATTCCACCGAATTCTGCGCGACTCATAGGGAGCATTTCCGAAGCAGCATTCAGCTTCATGGTGCATGAACCTAATGAAATCATGGAATGTGTCAGCGAAATATCGCGACGCTCCAGTTTCTTGATATAACGCATCATTTCCGTTTCGCTGTGGTAGCTGTTGAAAACTTTGGGCGCCAGATAGGCAGAAGTTCTTTCCAGTGTTTCATCCAGCGAGTTCAGTGTTTCAAAATCATCTTCATCCGCATAAACCGGAGCATTATCAACCGCAACAGCCAATATTTCTATCAATGTATTCACATCATCCTCATCGGTTGTTTCGTCGAAACTTATACCGATTTCACCCGTTGCAAAATAATGAAAATTCACTTCATTTTCAAGGGCAAGGGCTTTCATTGCTTCGACGGAAACTCCTTCGGGCAAACTTATCTTCAGTGTATCGAAGAAGTTTTCATTTTCCTGCGAGAATCCGTAAACCGGAAGAATCTCGTTGATATAGGTGGCAATGCCATGAATGCGTTGGGCAATGGTTTTAATGCCATTAGCACCGTGATAAACGGTATACATTCCGGCCATCGAGGCCAGTAAAGCTTGTGCCGTACAAATATTGGAAGTAGCTTTTTCGCGTTTAATATGTTGTTCGCGGGTTTGCAACGCCATGCGAAGTGCGGTTTTACCGTTTACATCTTTACTGATACCGATTATACGTCCCGGCATATCGCGTTTGAATTCATCGCGGGTAGCAAAATAAGCAGCCGAAGGTCCGCCAAATCCCATCGGAATTCCCCAGCGTTGGGTGGAACCGAAAACAATATCGGCACCCCATTCTCCCGGAGGAGTCAACAATGCTAAACTGAGAATATCAGCTGCCACAGCTACTTTTGCACCCATAGTGTGTGCTTCGGAAACAAAATCAGCATAGCTTTCAACACTGCCGTTTGCATTCGGATATTGAATAATCGCTCCAAAATGTTTATCAGTCAATTTCCATCCGGAATAATTTCCAATTTCCAATTTTATACCCTGCGCTTTGGCACGGGTTTTTAAAACAGCCAACGTGGATTCAAAAACAGCTTCGTCAACCAGCAAAATATTAGCTTCATTCTTCACCTGTTCACGACTACGTAGACTCATCATCATCATGGCAGCTTCGGCGCCCGCAGTGGCTTCGTCCAATAACGAGGCATTCGCAAGCGGCATCCCGGTAAAATCGCAAACTGCAGTCTGAAAATTCAGCAATGCTTCGAGTCGTCCTTGGGAAATTTCAGCCTGATAAGGCGTGTAGGAAGTATACCACGATGGGTTTTCGAAAATATTTCGTTGAATAACGGCCGGTGTGATAGTGTCGTACCAACCTCGTCCGATATATGAAGTGAAAAGTTTATTTTTGGACGCAATTTCCGCAATATGCTCGGCATACTGACGCTCGGTAAGAGGGTCCGGCAGCACGATTTTTTCCTTCAGTCGAATGGAAGCAGGAATGGTTTGATTGATTAATTCATCGAGGCTTGTAGCGCCAACGGTTTGAAGCATAAAGGCTTCGTCTTGTTCTGAAACGCCAATATGACGGGTTTGAAGCAAGTCTTTCATAACGAGGATAGTTTGAATTTTTGTGCCCCAAAAGTACATGTTTTTTCGCTAAAACATTTAATAATTCACGAAAAGATTTCAACAAAAAGCAACCTTTTCGGGATTAGTTTCAACTTGAAACATTTCTTTAATATAGCTGACAATTAATCAATAATTACATTAAAATAGAAACAGTTTTCAATCATTCTTATAAACCAATTCTTTGAAGAATTGTTGTAAATGGAAGATAAAATAATAGCAATTTTAAATTATGATGCGCGACATTCGGAAACAATATCTTTTTTCAACACTGGACGAGCTAAACATTCTACCAAATCCATTCGAACAATTCGAAGTTTGGCTTCAGGAAGCAATTGAGAGTGATCAGTTGGAACCGACAGCCATGATACTTTCTACAGTTGATGAACATGGTCAACCACATTCAAGAGTTGTTCTCCTTAAAGAATTTAATATTGACAGTTTTGTGTTTTACACCAATTACGAAGGTCATAAAGCTCAGCAAATGGCTCAAAATAACAAAGTCTCATTGGTATTTTTCTGGCCAACTTTGGAACGACAAGTGAGAGTTGAAGGCATGGTTGAGAAAATAAGCGAGATTCTTTCAGCTTCGTACTTTAAATCACGACCAATTGAGAATCAACTGGGTGCTTGGGCTTCACCGCAAAGTCAACTTATCCGTTCACAGGATTTTTTGGAACAGCAGTTTCAGTACTATAAACAAAAATTCGGGAATGATATTCCTAAACCTCCACATTGGGGCGGATATGCTGTAAAACCAACAACTTTTGAATTCTGGCAAGGACGTGCAAACCGTCTGCATGACCGGTTGCTTTTTACCAAAGGATCTGGCAAATGGAAAATATCCAGACTTGCACCGTGATTCTGACTTTAAATTTCACATAACTCAAAAACAACTCGTTTAAAAACTTTGCGTAACTTTGCATCCCTTTGCAAAGCCACAAATGTCAAAATTATTTCCGTATAAAATCATAGATAGAAATGAATTAATCCTCCAAATGAATAGTTTGGGAGCTAAACATTTACCTTTTCTGTTTATAATCGATTTCAAAGCTGAGTGTGGTTACATTGTCAAAAAAGATGATTTAGATGAACAATATATTCGGTTTACTATTGGAGAATTGATCCAGAGCAACATTTTAAGTAAAGATATTCAATGGAAGCAATCTCCTTTTTCTATTGATGATTATCAGTCAAAGTTTGAATTTGTTCAAAATCAGATTCATCTCGGTAATTCATTTTTGACTAATCTTACTCAACCTACAGACATTCAAACCAATCTTTCGTTAGAAGAATTATTTCAAATTGGTTCTGCCAAATACAAACTGTGGATGCAAGGTAAATTTACAGTACTTTCTCCGGAAACTTTCGTTAGAATAACAGGGCAAACTATTTCTTCGTATCCTATGAAAGGAACGATAGACGCTACGATTCCTCATGCAGAAGAAATAATACTTAACGATCTAAAAGAAAAAGCCGAACACGCCACCATTGTGGATTTAATTAGAAATGATCTTAGTTTGGTAGCTTCTGAAGTCGAAGTGAAACGCTATCGGTATATTGATAAAATCAAAACCAACAAGCAAGATTTATTACAGGTCAGTTCAGAGATTTCAGGACTTTTGCCTGATAATTTCAGTGAACGATTAGGTAATATCCTGTTTGCTTTATTGCCCGCCGGTTCCATTTGCGGTGCGCCAAAACAAAAAACATTAGAAATAATTGAACAAGCTGAAAATTACAACCGTGGTTTCTATACCGGTATTTTCGGTTGGTTTGATGGTGAAAATCTCGATTCGGCTGTAATGATTCGGTTTATTGAACAAAACGGCAATAAACTGATTTTTAAAAGTGGTGGTGGTATAACCTCTAAAAGTGAACTGGTAAAAGAATATGAAGAATTAATTCAGAAAGTATATGTGCCAATTCGTTGAAAGTATACAACTCAAAGATGGTCATTTTAAACGCCTTGAATTGCATCAAAATCGTTTGCAAAAAGCGATGACTAAATTTTATCCTACTGAGAAATTAATTGATTTAGCTGAATCACTAGGCACTACCATCATCCCAACTGAAGGATTATTTAAATGTCGTGTTTTCTATGATTCTAACATCAGGAAAATTGAATTCACTCCTTATATTCGTCGCGAAATAAATTCGTTGAAAATAGTTGAGACAGACATTGAGAGTCATGCATACAAACTTGAAAACCGAATTGAATTTAATTCCGCTTTTGCACAACGTGGTGACTGTGACGATATATTATTGGTGAAAAGCGGATTATTGACAGATACATCCTATTGTAATATTGCTCTTTATGATGGAAAAAACTGGTTCACGCCTCGAATACCTTTAATATTTGGAGTTAATAGAGCTGACTTAATCAACAATCAGATATTGATAGAAATGGACATTAAAATGGGTGATTTGAAGGATTATACTCAAATATCATTATTTAATGCAATGATTGAATTTAAGGAGTTGGTATTAAATGTCACTTCAATTTATACTTAGCGATCAAAATCGCTTTCAATCCGACTGTTTGCCGTTTGAAACAAATTATAATACCTCCCTTTCATAGCCATTAGTTCCGTATGATTACCGGATTCAAGCACTTCACCGTTATGAAAAAAGTAAATTAAATCGACCCATTTAACCGTACTGAGTCGATGACTTACAATTACAGCGGTTTTTTGATGAGACAATTTTTTGAAACTGTCGATAATCTGTAGTTCGGAATCTACATCCAACGCGCTCGACGGTTCGTCCATCAAAATTAATGGTGAATCGCGATAAAAAGCACGGGCTATTGCCATTTTTTGCCATTGACCAATACTCAATTCTTCACCACCTTTGAACAGGCTGCCAAGCAATGTATTATAACCATCCGGCAAACGTTCAATTATTTCATCAATTCCGGCTGCTTGAGTTGCCTTTTTGGCTTTGTCCAAATCAATTGGAATTAACGCATTACCTAATCTTATATTTTCGAGTGCTGCCAGATTATATAACGCAAAATCCTGAAAAACAGCGGTTATATTTTCGCAAATCTTCGTTTGACCAAGCATGCTGGCATCAATGCGATCAAAAGAAATTTGACCTGAATCAGGCTCATAAAATCCACAAAGTAACTTTATCAATGTAGTTTTTCCCGAGCCGTTGGCACCAACAAAAGCAACCGTTTTTCCTGCCGGAATGGTTATATTTATAGAATTAAGCGCATCACGCTTACTTGATTCATACCTAAAACTCACATTTTCAAAACGAATTTCGTTTTTCAACGAAAATGATGAGTTCATTTTTGGACTTATTGAATGAGTTGGCAAATTTAAAAATTCAATAAAATCCTTCAAAAATATATTGTCTTCTAAAATTCGGGTAAACGATTGAAAAAAATCATTTAAAACAGAATAACCACGCTGGAAAGCAAAGAAAAAAAGAACAACTGTGCCAATTGAAATTTCACCTCTTATTTTCAGAAGCGAAACAAATCCTAATGAAATGAATATCAATACAACAGCAAAAACCTGAGCGAAAACACCAAACTTAATTTCTGATTTACGCAGTGAAATTTTTTCTTCAAAAAGTGAGTTTTGAACGGTTGTAAATCGGAGTTTAAAAAAATCAGCAAAACCAAATAATTTCAACTCTTTTGCAAAAGGAAAACCTGTAAGAATACGGTTGTAATAGAACATCTCGCGTTCTTTCGTATTATGCGATTCTTTTAGTTTATACAATTTCTTTGAATATCTTAACCGAATAAGCACGCCCGGTATAATTGCAATAAACAAAATTAGCACCAAATACCACCGGATTGAAAGAAACATTCCAACCAAGAACAGTGAAGAAGCAATAGATTTAATCCCGATTAGTAACTCATTCAGCATCTTGATAGGTCGAAACGATGCTTCTTGAACAGCACGATGCATTTTATCCTGCTTGGCCGGATTTTCGTAATTTGACAGGTCTAAATCAGCATGTTTGACATGCAATTTTTCATAAATCCTGCGTGTAACCGATTGAGATAACTTTTCAGAAAAATATGAATTTACTTCGGTGAGAATACCGCTGACAAGAAAGGATAGCGCGGTAATAATTAAAAGAGAAATAAAAATTAGCTGTTGGTGAGCATCTTGAACTGTCGATTTTGTAAGTTGATCGATCAATAATTTTACGCAAAGAATAATCACAAAAGGCATAATGCCCTGTAGAATAGAAATAATAGAATTTGCAAAAAAAACTTTCCCTGAATTTTTAGAAATTAATGATACATTCTCTTTAATTGATTGAAAGTTTGAACGGAGATAATTGAATTTAAATTTGATTTGAAGATTTAAATTATAAAAGGGATTTATGATCCTCAAAAGATACAAGGCAGTAAATCGTTGAAATCTCATGACAAAACTATCCGTTTTTCTGATTTTGTTTTTGCGTTGAAAGGACGTGACTTTTCCCATCAATGCGTCACTTGTAAAAGGTGAATCGTTGAAGTTGTTTTTATCTCCTTTTGCAACATACATTTTTACGTTTTGCTGATTGTAAATAGCCACAAGCCTATGTGCAATCAGTTTATCGTGAGCTTTAAAAACAACAATATCGCCAATTTTCAACTCCTCCGGAGAACATTTTTCAACGAGTCCTAAATCACCTTCTTTTAATGTCGGATACATGCTATAACCTTGCATTCGAAAACTCAACGTGTGGTTTTTATCCAACAGATTCTCGGTAATTTCAAGCAATTCCTTATTTAAATCTTCAGGTTTCATTGGCTAAAATAAAATGTACAACCGATTCATCTGGAACAAATCCTAATTCATAAATAGATACCTTGGAACATAAATCACTGAAAAAATCCAATCTATTTTGAATAAATTGTTTATCATAATTATTCTGAATACTAAAAGCCATTACTTTTGAAATAGCCATTGCTCCGGTTAGTTTTTTAATCTTATTTACAGGTGAATGGCTGATTAAAAAAATAGAACTTAAGGGTGCTGATTTGGGTATATCTTTATAATACATAGGCGTATTATAAACAATATAACCTGTTTCACTTTTTCGAATAATTAGTCGATCATCGTTAACTATTCCATTCCCTGCATCCGACCAAATCTTTGACATTGTACTTTTACCCGCACCCGAAAAACCGGTAAAAATTCGCGCTTTGGAACCATCATATGCGCATGAAGCATGCATCATCACTGCATCCGTCTTTAAGGTCATATAATGCATAATAATAGGTCCCAATGGGTATTTCAAGGCTGCAATTTTTCCTTCTGAATCGTCGGAATAAACTTTCCAACTTGTAAAATTCTCATTTAGCAAAGCTATTTGTTGAACCTCATCTTTATTCTGTTGGTTGTAAATAGCAAATCCCAACTCGTCATCGTTCCTGTAAATAGAGTAAAATTTCTGCTCGTCGTTTTTCGCTTCAAAAACTAATTTTTCCTTTTCAAACTGAAACGTAGGCAAACCATTCATACATTGAATGGTTATATCAGCTTTCTTTCCTTGATTTTGTGCAATAAATGGCAAGTAGCCCTCTTCCAGTTCAATCTCTGAATCTGAAACTAGATTTATTGTAAAATCTGCAATAAGTAGTTTTGTTGAATACAGTAGATTATTCATCTCTTTTTCGAAAACAACTCCTCTATTTTATTAAAAAATATCTCAATATCCTTTCTCGCAGTTTCATTATCAATTGTAAAAGCTTCAGTAATTGCTTTTTCTATAGTATCAATAGTACTATCATCCGTTATATTTTCCCAAATAAACATCGCCGTTTCGTTTAACGTAAACAGTTCACTCATTTGTGCCACATTGTCAGTTAAAGGTACCAAAATCATTTCATTACCCACCCGACGAGCAACAAATTTTGATTTTAAGCTGTGAATTATTTTAATATCCATTGTCCTTTTTCGTTTTGTACAAGTTTATGCAAAGATAAATTATTTTTTGAATTAATAGTAAAAATAAATCCCCGATTGCTCGGAGATTTCTAGAACAGCGTCCAACCGTTTCTTTTACGGTTGGACGCATTAAAATTGTTGATTTAACTTATATTGGTTTTGAATGGATCGTTATTGAAATAAGAGGGTGAATTATATACCTCATCACCGTCTTCCGGAATAGCGGGCGATTCTAATTGCAATGATATTTCATTATCTAATTGTATAGATTCAATTATAGGTGACTTATAGGTGCGTCTATCTTTGTTGTTATTTAATATATTCATATTGTGCTTCTTTTTAAAAATTAATTATTAAAAGTACTTAGGTTGTATTATTCTACAACCACTTTTCGGGTTACATTATTTATGTTCACAATATAAACGCCCGATGGAAATGTTCCGTTGAGCACTGTTGTATTACCGATCAGGCGTTGGTTTACGAGTCGTTGACCCATAGCATTATAAACCGAAACAAATGAAGCATTATTAACAGCATCTTTGTAAAGAACTGTCAGTTGGTTTTTGGCATTTGAATATGCCTGTACGAGTTGAACACTATGATTATCGAGTCCGGTAGTGGCACTTGTTGTGCGGAATATTATGCTGAAACGATCTCCTGTTGCTGCTAATGGACTAAAAGAATAAGTCTTAGAGCCATCTGTTATATCTGTTTCAGCTTTCGTTACATTGTCTTTCAAAATCACTTTTACATCGGATGGCAAGTTACGCACTTCACTGGCTTTTAAGATAAACGAAGTAGCACTTCCCGGTATAAATCCCAATGCAATTTCGGTGTCTAGCGGGATGCTCTTCATTCCATTTATAACCAATTGTTCGCTACCTGCTCTTGTGAAAATTTCAGCAATAGCATCATCTTCATTGCTCATTTTTGGTGAATCATAGATATCATAACCGTTAGAAGCATTCGTATTGAAATAAATAACAGCCTGATCGAAATTAGTTCCGTTGCTCACTTGAACTCTAACTAATGCATTTTCAGCAGTATTTGCAGCAGGTGCTTTCATTAAATTTGCATTGCCTGTTGTATTATGCATACGCATAGTGTTATCCATTGTCAACGTTCCAGTTGCTGACGTTCTAACCCAGAACGACTGCATTGGAGGAATATATTTTAATTGGTTGGTAATGGTAAAAGGAGAAGCTTCTACCGGTCCTGCTCCTTCGCCTGAAGCACCATTTACTGTCCAGAAAGCATAACTGCCCGATTTAGTGCGATACCACATGGTGGAAGTTTCCAACAAAGCTGCATTACCACTGTTTGCATAAAGTGCCGTCCAGTCTAAAAATGAAGGATATGGATTACCAATAAGATTAAAACCGGGCTTGGTAGTGTTTCCTGCGCTGCGCGTTACATTAAATGTTTTTGTTCCTGTATTCAGCGTCCCACTAAACTGTATATTGGTATCAACATTATCAGGAACTACCAGATAACCTATCTTTTCCGCCATTGTTGTTACGGCATCTGACCATGCACCTGTTGTTTCGTCGTAGTATTTAATTCTATTCATACCAAGAGATGTGGCACTGGCTACAGGCGACGACATATAATAGGTACGATAAGAAGCTAAATTCTGATTTACATTGGCTGTTCCTGTAATTGTTGTAGTTCCATTATCAATATATGTTCCAGTACCGCTATCGTCGCTATTTATATTGAAAGTTGAAATAGTTAATGTTTTGCCAGTACTATTTGTAAGTTTTGCGTTTGGATTTATGGTGAGAGTTGTTACAGAAAAAGATTTATCAAAAGAAACTCCTGAGTTATTATTAATTATTAAATTAGTCATAAGTCCAGAAGTTCCATTATTGATTATAGTTGAACTACCAGGAAAACTCTGTGCAGTACTTCCCTGAAGAATAATCGTTCCCTGATTATTGATTGTACCACCGCTAACATTATATGTTCCAGTAATGGTAAGAGTTTGATCTGCATCTACTTTTAGGATGCCACTTGTCATGCTGAAATCACCGATTGTTTGTGATTGTGTAATTTCGAGTGTTCCACCACTAATTGTGACAGCATTGCCTGATTTTAAAGCTCCACCTGTGGCATTTAAAATTAAAGTGCTTCCGTTGATGGTTGTTATTCCATCATAAGTGTTCTTTCCACTTAAATAAATTGGATATGAACTACTTCCATTGAAAGTGAGACCTGAACCTGAAACACCCGAAATGATTCCTGAAAATATTCTGCTAACACCACTGACACCAGTAAGAGAATTTGTTATAGTTCGGGTAGCTGAACCGATATTTACTGTTCCTGAAAACGTTGTATTACCTGTTCCAGTTAAAGTGAAATCACCACCAATATTGATATTATTTGAGTGTGTTGTTCCACCAGTTATATTAATAGTACCTCCGTTTATGGTAAGCAAAGAATTTGCTCCTCCAAATGATTTACCTCCGGTGACAATAACAGTTCCATCATTCAATGTAAAACCACCAGTGTAGTCATTGGGTTGTGCTCCTATATTCCAAGTTCCTGATCCATTTTTAATAAATCCAGTTCCAGAAGTAGTTGAAATTGATTGACCGGTCCAAATTAAACTTGAACCTGATCCAATATTTATAGTTCTAACTTGGTTGTTAGTTTTTAAAGTCCCGGCTTGTGTTATTGTAACTGATTTTCCGTCAGAAACTGTTATGTTTCCAATGGAAGTCGTTGCAAAAGTAACTGATGAATTTTCTATAAATACAACATCAGAATTTAAAATCCATGCGTTGTTATATGGTCCAGAAGCTGAAACTCCCCAATTGGCATCTGTCCAGTTTGCTGATGTGCCATTTGTATTCCAATATAATTGTCCCCAAGCATTCCCACTCCCCACCATTATCATAATGGCAAGTAACATTGTTTTAAAAAAAGTAATCTTTCTCATAAAATTTCAATTAAAAAGTTTGATAATGTTATGTTTAAATTTTTATATAAAAAATATGTAATAGAAAATACTACACATTTAGGTCGCAAAAATAAAATATTTATTATATTTATCCAAATAAATATTACGAAAATGCAATTAATTCTTCAAAAAGAATTATTTTTCAAAAAGTTGTATCATAAACTGTACATTAGTCAAATTGTCGGAAAACCTTGAAATTGAGTTAAAAATCAGTGCTTTATTATAACACTAGAATACTCTTGTATGATGAAACAATACTCTTGTGTTATAATAATAGAGAACTGATTTGTTATACATCGGTACGAATGAATGACGCAAGAGTACACTTGGATGAAACTACAGTCTTGATTGGTGATACAAGAATACGATTGCTTAACTAAATAGTTTTGCTTTTTGAGCTAAGACAAATGTCAACTGGCAAGAAAAAACGTAAATGGACCAATTTTGGACAGTTTCTTTGTAATAAATTACCACTGGTTTGTCATTAAGTACCACTAGTTTATCGTGAATTACCACTAGTTAGTCATTAAGTACCACTAGTATGAAATTAAATACTACTAAATTGTCTTGAATTACCACTGGTTAGTCATTAAGTACCACTAATTTGTCATGAATTACCACGGATTAGTCATTAAGTACCACTGGTTTGTAATGAATTACCACGGATTAGTCATTAAGCACCACTGGTTTGACAATAAATACCACTAATTTGTCCTGAATCAGTCTAGGTTCATCATTAATAACTCTACATTTAATTCATTTCAACTGCAGATCAGAGTATTTGATTGGTTGTCGAAATTCCGACTCCGACATATGAATTGACGAATTCTGAACTTCGTAATCCCGGAGGGGACTTCGCCGTCTTTCAATATGAACTTAATCACAAAAATAGTTGTTTAAATAATAATTTTTGAAGCTTGGTTACAGAGAAAGAACAATTATTCTTTGAAAATCATCGAATATTACACTCTTTTATTTTGAATTGTAACAAAAAAAACCAAAAAAATATCACTTTGTATTTGTTGGTTTAAAAAATTGCTTTATCTTTGCAGCGATTTAAGAATACACAATGAACAATAAATTCTTACATATTCTCCTACTCGGTATTATTATTCTCTTGCAAAACAAGTAGAAGTGAGTTTGGTGTGTATGTAATTGTACAATGAAATATATAAAGCCTTTCTCACTACGGTGTGAAAGGTTTTTTTAATATGTAAACATTATGGATAGATTATTTGTTTTTGACACAACCTTACGCGATGGCGAACAGGTTCCGGGATGCCAGTTGAACACGATTGAGAAAATTCAGGTGGCCAAGGCACTCGAAAGTTTAGGTGTGGATGTTATTGAAGCGGGTTTTCCGATTTCAAGTCCCGGTGATTTCAACTCTGTGGTCGAAATTTCAAAAGCCGTTACCTGGCCGACAATTTGCGCTTTGACGCGCGGAGTGCAGAAAGATATTGATGTGGCTGCCGAAGCACTCAAATATGCCAAGAACAAACGTATTCACACTGGAATCGGAACTTCCGAATTTCATATTAAATATAAATTCAATTCTAATCAGGAAGATATTCTGGAACGTGCCATTGCGGCGGTGAAATACGCTAAAAAATACGTGGAAGATGTGGAATTTTATTGTGAAGATGCAGGACGAACTGATAATGTATATTTGGCACGCGTGGTGGAAGCGGTTATAAAAGTCGGTGCAACTGTGGTGAATATTCCTGATACAACCGGTTATTGCCTTCCATGGGAGTTTGGTGAGAAAATCAAGTTTTTGATGGACAATGTGAAAGGCGTTCACAATGCAGTTATTTCAACCCATTGCCATAATGATTTGGGAATGGCAACGGCGAACACCATTTCAGGGGTGTTGAACGGAGCCCGACAGGTGGAAGTAACCATGAATGGAATCGGCGAACGTGCCGGAAACACTTCATTGGAAGAAATTGCCATGATTTTGAAATGCCATAAAAGCCTGAATATAGAAACGCAAATCAATACGCAGAAAATTTATTCTACTAGTCGGTTGGTTTCCGGTTTAATGAATATGCCTGTCCAGGCTAATAAAGCGGTGGTTGGACGTAATGCATTTGCTCATTCGTCTGGAATTCATCAGGATGGCGTGTTGAAAAACCGCGAAAGTTACGAAATAATGGATCCAACGGATGTTGGAATTGATCAAAATTCAATCGTTTTGACTGCCCGTAGCGGTCGTGCCGCCTTGAAACATAGATTAAGTGTATTAGGCGTAGAGGTAGAAAATGGTAAATTAGATGAAATTTACGAAGAATTTTTGAAACTGGCTGATAAGAAAAAAGATATTAACGATGATGATGTGTTATTGCTGGCTGGTAGAGAACGCAGCGAAAAACAACGCATTAAACTGGATTATCTGCAAGTGACTTCGGGAGTTGGAGTGAAGGCGGTTGCAAGTATTGGATTGGTTATTGCCAACGAAAAATTTGAAGCTGCTGCTTCGGGCAATGGTCCGGTAGATGCAGCCATCAAAGCATTGAAGCAAATTATCAAACGCAAAATGGATTTGCAGGAATTTACTATTCAGGCTATCAATAAAGGAAGTGACGACGTGGGTAAAGTGCACATGCAGGTAGAGCATGAAGGTGCCGTTTATTATGGTTTTGGTGCTAATACCGATATTGTTGCAGCTTCGGTGGAAGCGTATATTAATGCTATAAATAAGTTTGTAAAATAAAATATGAAAACATTATTTGATAAAATTTGGGATGCACATGTCGTATCTACGGTAGAAGACGGACCGACACAGTTGTATATCGATCGTCATTTTTGCCATGAAGTGACAAGTCCACAGGCATTTAACGGACTTCGTGCCCGCGGGTTGAAAGTTTTTCGCCCTGAACTAACCACGATGACCGCAGATCATAATACGCCGACAATTAATCAGGACCAACCGGTTTCTGATCCGATTTCACGCAATCAGCTGGATACTTTTTCAAAAAACGCTGCAGAATTTAATATGCCGTTGTTTTTCCCGCTTGGTCATATTAAAAATGGAGTAGTTCACATTATTGGACCTGAAAATGGTTTTACACAGCCCGGAATGACCATTGTTTGTGGTGACAGCCACACTTCAACCCACGGTGCTTTTGGTACAATTGCTTTTGGAATCGGAACCAGTGAAGTGGAAATGGTGTTGGCAACTCAATGTATTCTTCAATCACGCCCAAAAACAATGCGAATCACTTTCAACGGTAAGTTGAATGATGGAGTGAATGCAAAGGATTTGGCCCTTTATATGATTTCGAGACTTACAACCGGCGGTGCAACCGGATATTTTGTAGAATATGCCGGCGAAGCAATTCGTAACTTGTCTATGGAAGAACGGATGACAGTGTGTAACCTCTCCATCGAAATGGGTGCCCGTGGCGGTTTGATCGCACCCGACCAAAAAACTTTTGATTACGTAAATGGTCGTGAATTTGCTCCAAAAGGTGCAGAATGGGATAAAAAACTGGCCTATTGGAAAACGTTGAAAACTGACGAAGGTGCTGCTTTTGATAAAGAACTTGTATTTGATGCGGCTGATATTCAACCTATGATTACTTATGGCACAAATCCGGGAATGGGAATGGGCATCAACGAATCAATTCCGACTTTGAATGAAATTGACGAAGCCGGAAGGATTTCATTCCAAAAATCGTTGGAATATATGGGTTTCCAAGCCGGCGAAAAGCTCGAAGGTAAAACAATTGATTATGTTTTTCTTGGAAGCTGTACCAATGGTCGAATTGAAGATTTTCGTGTGTTTGCCAATTATGTAAAAGGAAAGAAAAAAGCCAATAATGTTACTGCCTGGCTGGTACCGGGAAGTTGGATGGTAGAAAAACAAATTCGTGAAGAAGAATTGTACGAAATTCTAACAGAAGCAGGTTTCTTACTTCGCCAACCTGGTTGTTCAGCTTGTCTGGCAATGAATGATGATAAAGTTCCGGCTGGTAAATATGCCGTTTCAACTTCGAACCGTAACTTTGAAGGCCGCCAGGGTCCCGGAGCACGTACCATTTTGGCTGGTCCGCTAGTAGCTGCGGCTGCAGCAGTTACAGGAAAAATAACAGATCCACGCGCATAATGTGCCAATGTGTCAATATGCCAATATGCCAATGTAGTTAATGAAGAAATAAATTATTAGAAATAAAATAATCAGTAGAATTTATGCCAGAATTACCTTTAACCGGAAACAGAATTGTGGACTTATCTTTTGCTTTTGCATTAAAGATTGTAGCTTATACAGAGAAATTAGAAGAGCTTAGAAAATATGTTATTTCTAATCAACTTCTAAAGAGTGGAACATCAGTTGGTGCTAATGTAAGAGAAGCTCAAAACTGTGAAAGTAAGGCAGACTTTATTCATAAATTCAAGATTGCTGCAAAAGAAGCTGATGAAACCGAATATTGGTTGCTTTTGTGTAAATATTCTGACAATTATCCTTTCGAGGAATCACTGATGGATGATATTAAAGAAATACAGAAAATTATTAATAGTATAATAAATACGTCCAAAAGTAAATAGGCCTTAGCTAATACGAATTGGCATATTGGCATATTTACTTATTGGCAAATTAAATTTTATGGAAAAGTTTATAAAATTGACTTCAACGGTTGTGCCGCTTCCGATTGAAAACGTAGATACAGATCAAATAATTCCCGCTCGCTTCCTGAAAGCGACTGATAAAAACGGTTTTGGTGATAATCTTTTTGCTGATTGGCGTTATAATAAAGATAGCAGTCCAAAAACTGATTTCGTGTTGAATAACCCAACTTTCAGCGGTTCAATCCTGGTTGCAGGTAAGAATTTTGGGTCCGGCTCAAGTCGAGAACATGCAGCCTGGGCAATCGATGGATATGGATTTAAAGTAGTTGTTTCAAGCTTTTTTGCAGATATTTTCCGTGGAAATGCATTAAATAATGGAGTCCTACCCGTAATTGTTTCTGCTGATTTTTTAGCTGAAATATTTGCTTCTGTAAATTCAGAATCAACATCAACGTTGACAATTGATCTGGAAAATCAGACCATAACAAACAATTCAACCGGAAAATCAGAATCATTCGAGATTAATATCTACAAAAAGGAATGTTTGCTGAACGGATTGGACGATATTGATTATTTATTAAGCAAGAAAGAATTGACTGAAGCTTTTGAAAAAACAATAAAATAATATGCTAATGTGCTAATTAATTGGCATATTGGCATATTGACTTATTGGCACATTTGGATTATGATAGAAATAATGGATACCACGCTTCGCGATGGTGAACAAACATCGGGAGTTTCTTTTGCAGCACAGGAAAAACTAAGCGTTGCTAGGCTTTTGCTGGAGGAAGTTGGTGTTGATAGAATCGAGATAGCTTCCGCAAGAGTTTCAGAAGGTGAATTTGCGTCGGTAAAACGTGTTGCTCAATGGGCTCTTAATCATGGACTTCTTGAAAAAATCGAAGTGCTTGGTTTTGTTGATGGCAGGCAATCGCTTGAATGGATTCAAAATGCTGGCTGTAAAGTTATTAACTTGCTATGTAAAGGTTCGTTGAAACATTGTACCCATCAATTAAAAAAAACACCTGAACAACATGTAGCTGATATCAAACAAGTTTTGGCTAATGCAAAAGAAATGGAAATTTCTGTCAATGTTTATTTAGAAGATTGGTCCAACGGAATGCGTGAATCAGAAGATTATGTTTATTTTATGGTTGATTCGCTGAAAGATGAAAACATAAAACGCTTTATGCTACCTGATACACTTGGAATTTTGAATCCGGATGAAACCCGTGATTTCTGCGAAAAAATGATTAAACGTTATCCGGAAATTCATTTCGATTTTCATGCCCATAACGATTATGATTTTGCTGTTGCCAACGTTTTTGAAGCAGTGAAAGCTGGAATTAAAGGAATTCATGTTACGGTGAATGGTTTGGGCGAACGAGCCGGAAATGCTCCTTTATCGAGTGTTTTGGCAGTATTACACGACCATTTAAACTTAAAAACCGAACTTCAGGAAGATAAAATAAACTCGGTTAGTAAAGTTGTGGAAACGTATTCAGGAATTAGAATTCCTCATAATAAACCAGTGGTTGGTGAAAGTGTATTTACTCAGGTAGCTGGAGTTCATGCTGACGGTGATAATAAGAAAAATCTGTATTACAACGATTTATTGCCAGAGCGATTCGGTCGTGAAAGACAATATGCGCTCGGAAAAACATCCGGGAAAGCCAATATTTTAAAAAACCTGCAACAACTTGGAATCGAACTTGATGACGAAATGATGCAAAAGGTGACTGCACGTGTCATTGAATTAGGTGACAAAAAAGAAATGGTTTCGTTGGATGAACTTCCATATATAGTTTCTGATGTTCTTAAAAACGATCAGGTAGAACAAGTTATTAAAATGCTGAACTATTCATTGTCACTTACTTCAGGACTCCGACCAATGGCAACCGTAAAGATGGAAGTTAATGGGAAAGTTTACGAACAATCGGCTTCAGGCGATGGGCAATACAATGCTGTTTCGAAAGCAATGTGGAAGATTTATAAAGGGTTGAATAAACCTACTCCCGAATTATTGGATTATGTGGTGGTGATTCCTCCGGGTGGTCAAACCAATGCTTTTGTACAAACTATAATAACCTGGAGATTCAACGACAAAGTTTTTAAAACCCGTGGATTAGATGGAGACCAAACAGTTGCTGCGATTAAAGCAACTATTAAAATGCTGAATATTATTGACTAACACTTTTTCAATATACTTTTTGTTGCAAAATAAACATACAACAAATTATATAAATAACTATTGAAAAAACTACAATTATTGATCTTTTTAAAATTCGAAATTTAGATTCTTGTTTTATAGATTTAAAAATTGCAGTAGTAATGATAGAGAAAAATGCTGCTATTGTAACAAGAACTGGAATCATAGTCTTTTTAATATGATAATTTGAGTATGCAAAGATAATAAAGTTTAGTATATAATGAAAATTAAAGCAATAAAATAGAAAAGTAACAAACATAATTTATATATAACCCGAATAAATATGACAGAATCATCAAAAAACACCAATAGAACTAACAATTTAAAAGGTCAATTAATAAATATTGCGGTACTACCAGGCGATGGAATTGGTCCTGAAATTATTGAACAAGCATTAAATGTAACAAAAGCTATTTGCAAAAAGTTTGGTCATGAATTAACCTACGAATATGGAATTGTAGGTGCCTGTGCAATTGATGCAGTTGGAGAACCATACCCGAAAGCAACGCATGAACTTTGTATGAAATCTGATGCTGTCCTTTTTGGGGCTATTGGCGATCCTAAATATGATAACAATCCATCTGCAAAAGTTCGACCTGAACAAGGATTACTTAAAATGCGCAAAGATCTTGGTTTGTATGCAAACATTCGCCCGGTAACTACATTTCCATCATTGATTCATAAATCACCACTTCGGGCTGATTTGGTTGATGGTGCTGATTTTATGTGCATTCGTGAGCTTACCGGTGGAATGTATTTTGGACGACCACAAGGTAGAGCCGAAGATGGAAATACTGCTTATGACACTTGCATTTACACGCGTGAGGAGGTTGAACGCATTCTTCATTTGGCTTATAAATATGCCGGTCAGCGAAATAAAAAAGTGACTATTGTTGATAAAGCAAATGTATTGGCTACTTCGCGTTTATGGCGTCAAATCGGTCAAGAAATTGCTCCACAATACCCTGATATTGAGACAGAATTTATGTTTGTTGACAACGCTGCCATGCGAATTATTCAATGGCCTAAGAGTTTCGACGTTCTAGTTACAGAAAATCTATTTGGGGATATTCTAACTGACGAAGCATCAGTTATTACAGGTTCGCTAGGCATGTTACCTTCGGCTTCAGTGGGAATTCATACTTCTGTTTTTGAACCTATTCACGGTTCGTATCCACAAGCTGCCGGAAAAAATATTGCCAATCCATTAGCAACCATTCTTTCAGCTGCGTTAATGTTTGAATATGCTTTTGGGCTTATGGAAGAAGGTGCAATGATTCGTAAAGCTGTAGCAGCAAGCTTGGATGCTAATATTGTTACAGAAGATATTGCAAATGATTCTAAAACATATTCTACATCAGAGGTTGGTGAGTGGATAGTAAATTTTATTTCAAAATAAAAGATTAATCATTTCAATGAAAAAACGTTTACCAATTTTGTTTGGTAAACGTTTTTTTAGTTTTACACATTTTCCTTTTTTATTGAAAGCAATGTTAATGTTTTATTATTTTAAACTTACATTATTCTGTATTTCAGTATTTTAAATAAAATCAGCCAATCCTGACATAATTTTAAACCAAAATATGTTTTATGTGTTAACCATAATTTCATATATTTGTGGCACTTTAAAAAGTGATTTTCAAAGCTGACCTTTAATTCATATGATATGTACGAAGCACTTCAACAACTCGATCCTATTCGAATAAATTTCTCAGCATCTGGAATGCACATCATTAATATTATTCTGGGTTTCATCATGTTTGGTGTCGCGTTAGGACTAAAGCCAAAACAGTTCACCGAATTAATAAAAGAACCTAAACCCTATTTGGTGGGACTTTTCGGACATATGTTTGCTTTACCTTTTATGACTTTTTTACTGGTATTGGCTCTTAGCAATTATATTACACCTACAATTGCAATGGGAATGTTTCTGGTGGCGGCATGTCCTGGTGGAAATATTTCAAATTTCATGACATCCTATGCAAAAGGAAATACTGAGCTTTCAATTGGCTTAAGTGCCAGTACAACTTTATTGGCAACTCTTTCAACACCTTTCAATTTTGCGCTGTACGGTGGTTTATACTTACGTTATATCAGCTCTAAAGGCGGTCATTTGCTCCAACCGCTTCAAATTGATAATGTGCAAATGTTCGAAACAGTATTTATTTTATTGGGTATTCCTTTAATTTTAGGAGTTCTATTTGCTAAGTTTCTTCCAACAATTACTACAAAACTTAAAAAACCGATTCAGTTAATTTCAATTGTATTTTTCGTTGCATTAGTGGTAATGGCATTCGCTAATAACTGGCAATTGTTTTTGAAATATATATACTTTATCTTCTTTATCGTATTAATTCATAATTTATTAGCTTTTTTGACCGGTTATTTTCTCGGAAGCGCATTCAAGGTTTCAAATCGAAATCGCAGGACAATTACCATTGAAATGGGAATTCAGAATTCAGGTTTAGGACTTGTTTTACTTTTTAATCCTAAAATTTTTCCTCCTGAAATGGCAGTTGGTGGAATGCTTTTCATTACAGCCTGGTGGGGAATTTGGCATATAATTTCAGGACTCACCTTATCAACATATTGGTCTAAAAAGCCAGTTTTATCTAAAGAACCCGTAATTGAATGAAGAAAAATAAGTCTGAAATTTTCGATTTGCCTCTCTCATTTTATTTAACGAGGAAATATACTGTTTTTTGTTTTAAGCGTTTTTATAGCGAATTTATTGTTGTCGGCAGAGAGAATATTCCTACGGATGCACCTGTGATTTTTGCTCCAAACCATATCAACGCATTGATGGATGCTATTGCCGTTCATTCAGTAGTTTCGGATAAATTACCACTCATTTTTTTAGCCCGGGCTGACATTTTCAAGAATAAAACAATTGCAAAGATAATGCGGTTTATGAAAATAATGCCTGCATTCCGAATGCGTGACGGTATAGAAAATCTATCAAAAAATGATGAAATTTTCAATCAATGCGTTGACATTCTTCAACATAATGCAGCTCTCGGAATAATGCCTGAAGGAAATCAGGGAGAACAACGTAAGCTTCGCCCCATTGTAAAAGGTATTTTCAGGATTGCTTTCAGTGCTCAACAACAATATGGATTAAATCCCGGTGTAAAGATTGTTCCTGTTGGAATTGATTTAGGTGATTATGTAAAATTCGGAAAACATTTAATTATTAGTATAGGAAAGCCAATCGAAATTTCGGATTATATGTCGATGTTTGCGGATAATCCTGTGATTGCAACTAATGAAATCAGAAATAAATTACATGATGATTTAAATAATTTATCGCTGAATCTTGCCAGTGATAAATTTTATGATTGTTTTGAAATTGCAACGAAGGTTGCTAATGAATCCATGGTTGAGGAATTTAATTTACCTGACAATACGGTGTATCGATTTGTTGCCCGACAGAAAATAGCCACAAAATTAGTTGAAATAGAGAAAACAGACCCAGTAAAAATCGAATACTTAAACTCGCTTTGCATTGATTATCAAGCAAAACTAAATAAATTTAAATTAAAGGACTGGTTATTTGAAAATAGAAACTCAAAAAAGAATTTAATTATATCGGATATATTACTGTTATTCTGGACTTTTCCAATTTATATTTACGGTTTTATCCTGAATATACTTCCATTTTATTCACCTGTATTTATTCGAAAATATGTATTGAAAGCCAAAGATATCGGGTTCTTCAGCTCTTTGCATTTTGGACTAGCATTGCTCACTTTCCCGCTTTTTTACACTTTACAGACAATCTTGTTTAGTTGCTTAGTCAGTTCAACCTGGTGGATTGTTCTACTCTTTTTAATATGTCAATATACATTTGGTAAATGGGCGTTTTATTGGCATAAAAAATTCGTCAAGCTTCATGCAAGTTTACGTTTTAATAAAATGAATAAAAATCATTTATCCGAAATTGAAAATTTAGCAAGCCTTCGAAATCAGATTATTGGCATTGTTTCGAATAAACATTAAACAGAAAAAGGGATCTGTAACCAATTACAAATCCCTTTTTTGTGTTTAATATAATAAATTACAGTCCTTCCAGATCTTTCATATTTTCTTTTTTATTTTCTTCCTTCTTTTGTTCAAATTGTTTGTCGTTCAATACATTATTTTTAACTAGAACAGCTTTGCCAAGAACTACCATCATTGTAAGAATAGCAATAATTAAAACTATTCTTGGAATAAGTTTTTGTTTGCCGGTTGAATTTAGAAAAGCCAGAACCGAAAAAATCAAAGTTAGAATAGTTGGCAATAAAGCGATTGTGCCCATTGGCAAAATGGTCATTATAAGACTTAAAATTGCAAAAACATAAGCCGCTATTAAATAAAATTTTCTCATATATAATCAGTTATTTTCCTGATGAAATTGATAATGCTAATTGTCCGGTACCAACCGGTATGCTGAATCGCACTAAAACCGGAACTTTCCTACTATCTGCAGTCAACCAAATCAGGTTCTTATCTTTTCCTTTTAATTTGTCCGTTTTGGCTGCGATAGAGAGAACATAACATTCTTTTTTTCCTAAGTTTCCGGCAGTAACTGTTTCTTTACCCATATATTTCACTGAAACCGGATACTCTTTTTCATCGAATGCGATAATAAAACCAACCGATTGACCTGATTTAAAGTTTGAAAAATCTACTGTTCTTAACTTATAAATCATTGAAATAACATCTCGCGTTGTGTTGCCAACTGAAAATGATTTTTTAATTTCAGGTTTGTTTTTAATACTGCTTGTACTATTTATTGACAGTCCATTGGCACTAAAGATATACTTTTCTGTTTTTGTATAGCCTCCTTCATAAATGCTCCTAGTATAAAGGCTTGTGCGCAATGTTACCGGATCTACGTAAGATTCATATTGATCTCTGACTTTAAAAAAAGAGTCCCACTTGCTATAAGTAGCAGCTTCAAAATTCAGATGTAAAAATGATTTTTTGCTCGTTTTTACTAATTCTGTTTCCATAGTAACTTGGGCAATTTGAGTCATTAATCCACTCATATTATATGAAGCAGTATAAACTAATTTTTCATTCGGACTAATTTGCGAAAAGGATGGAATAAAAAAAAGACATAAAATGAACAGTAAATTATTTTTTTTCATTCTTACCAACATATTTATTTCGATTCCAAATATTTGATAGTTCTTTTAAAGTTATCAATTATCACTAATAACAATAACGAGATTAAATAACCCACGATTAAGGCAATTGCACTGTATTTTAAACTTCCATTTTCTGGAGACGGATTTACTACAAAGCCTGATGGTAAATATACAGGAGTTTTAAAATCAGCTAATTTTGAATTTATGAAAGCTCTAAGATCCTGCAAACGTAACAAATCATCATAGAAAAGTTGTTTCTTTTGCTCTCCAAGCAACAATTGGTCTTTTGTAAAACGTAATTCAGTAGTCCTATCTTTAAAATAAGAAACTTTTGCCAAACTATCAATTCTTTCAGATTCACGATTACAAATCAAAACCTGTTGTTTATACTCTTCTCTTTTTGTTTCAAAATCTGTTTTCAATACTTTATTGTTATTTAAATATTGAAGAATAGCATCCTGAATTACTGATATTTGATTAATGTTCTTTAACTTAACTCTAAAATATAACCGATCTTTCATTTTTTTATTTAGTGTATCGGTCAACGAATGACTGTTTTTGAAATCCACAAAGTCAGCGGTGCCATCTTTTAAATAATCAATTACGTAAAAAGACTGAATACTTACTATGTTCTTTGCAATACTATCCGGAATGGATAACTTGCTGGATAATGATATGATTTTTTTTTCGGAAGAATAGTTTTCAAGTTGTTTGCAAACTTCTTTTACCGTTTGCGCCTCACTTCCATTTATCATAACCATTGCCTCGGCTTTGTAAATTTTTGCAGATGGACGGGATTGGTACAACCCGATTGAAACACTACATAATAGGAAAACTATTGTAATTATCTTATGCTTATAACTAAGCTTTAGAAGATAACCAATAAAAACAAAGAAATATAAGAAAATGCTTTTCAACCAATTAAAAACCAGATTAACAAGTTGTAACAAATTTATTTCATTATCATTTGTTTTACTTTCTTTTCCTTCTTTTCCTTCTTTCATAATTTTAATTATTAGAATTAGTTAGTCGTTATTTGAATCGATTTTAAACTTTTCAGCACCGTCATCTTCTTCATCTTCACTTATGTATTCTATTTCCTCGTCACTTTCTTCCCAAATTTTTACTGGTCTTTGTTGACCTTGCTTTCTAAAGTATATAGATAGAACTAAACCAATAAACCCACCTGACAAATGTCCTTCCCACGAAACAGGATCCTGAACTTGCCAGGGAAAAATATGCCATACCATACTTCCATAAATAAAAGCAACAACCAATGAAACAGCAATCAGAGGAATATGTCTTCTGATTATTCCACTAAAAAACAAAAAGAAAGCAATTGAATAAATCAAACCACTGGCTCCAATATGCCAATTTTCTCTCCCGATTATCCACAATAACAATCCACTAAATATATAGGAGATAATCAATACTTTAGAAGCAATCTCATCATAAAAAAGATATAAGAAGCTTCCCAGAATAAAAAACGAAATAATATTATTTATCAAGTGATTAATGTCGGCATGGACAAAAACCATGGTGAAAATTCCCCAGATATTTTCAATTCGACGAGGATAAACTCCGGCAGTATGAAAATCCCAATCCATTCCTTTTTCGAGCAAAAATATTAACGACATAATTACCACCAAAATAAATGGAATAAATATGGCATTTAGTATTTGTCGTTTTTCAATTGAGCTGTTAGACTCTTTTTGCATCGCAGTTTGTATTTTTTAACGACACAAAATTACTATTTCTTTATGAAGTTAACGTGATTATTTTCATAAAAGTATATTTTGAATTAAAATTTTAATTCATAAGCTCACTCCAACAATCATTTAACCGATAAAGATACAAAAATTCAAATTCAATATCAACAGTAAACTACTAATAAAGATTTGTATTTTAACTTTATATTGTATTTATATTTCAAATTATATTAATATATTGCGGTCGATAAATGGTTCCGAAAAATTAGATGAATTGAATTATGAGTTACCTTAATTTTGATAAAACCTTACTTGTAAACCTCGACAAGTCGCTTACTAAAGAGATGATTCGAACAAACAGGGCAGGAACTTACAACAGTACAACGCTGATAGATTGCAATACCCGGAAATATCACGGTCAGCTGGTTGTTCCTCTTCCTGAAATTGACAATTCAAACCATGTTTTGCTTTCTTCGCTCGACGAAACGGTGGTTCAACATGGTGCCGAATTTAACCTCGGTATCCACAAATACGAAGGTAATAATTTCAATCCTAACGGTCATAAATATATACGTCAATTCGACTGTGAAGTAATATCCAGAACCATTTACCGGGTAGGTGGAGTTATACTTTCTAAAGAAAGATTATTGGTTTCATTCGAACCCCGTGTCTTGATTAAATATACTTTGCTGGAAGCACATTCTCCAACTCTACTTAGATTTATGCCTTTTTTAGCATTTCGTAGTGTGAATAATCTTACTCATGAAAATGCTTTGGCTGACTGTTCTTATAATGAAATTCAGGATGGAATAAGCATGCGATTATATGAAAACTATCCATATCTTCACATGCAATTTTCAAAAAAACCAACCTATTTCCATCAACCCAACTGGTATAAGAACATAGAGTATTTTAAAGAACAGGAACGTGGGTATGATTATAAAGAAGACTTACTCGTTCCCGGTTATTTTGAAATGCCAATTAAAAAAGGAGAATCTATTATTTTTTCAGCAGGAACATCACCCATCTCGCCACGAAAATTAAAACCGCTGTGGAATGTAGAATTAACCCACCGAAATCGCAGATTGGATATGTTTTCATGTTTGAAAAATTCTGCGCAACAATTTTATAAACGTGAAGGAAAAAATACTTATTTATTGGCGGGTTATCCCTGGTTTGGTGCTCGTGCACGCGACCAGTTTATAGCTTTACCGGGATGTACATTAACGATAGATCGAATGGATTATTTCGATGCAATTATGGAAACTGCCATCCCTGAACTACAAAGTTTTATGTCTGGAAAAAAATCAGGATTCATACTTCAACACCTTGATGATCCCGATGTCTTATTATGGTTTTTATGGTCAATTCAAATATTTGCAAAGGCCACATCAGTTAAAGAAGCTGCTGACAGGTATGAAGAAATAGCAACAACAATAATTTCATTTATTCGCAAACACAATCATCCTAAATTATACTTGCATAACAATGGATTATTGTATGTAAATGGAAAAGAAAAACCAGCAACATGGATGAATGCCACTGAAAATGGCTTTCCAATAACACCAAGAACCGGATATGTGGTTGAAATAAATGCGCTTTGGTATAATGCTTTAAAGTTTACTTCAGAACTTGCCCGTGAGAAAGATCACGAACATGCGGCTGATTTACTTGATTATCAAGCTGAAATAACAAGAGAATCATTTGTTCAGAATTTCTGGAACGGTACCTATTTATATGATTATGTCGATGGAAATTACAAGGATCAGGAAGTGAGGCCTAATATGATTCTTGCAGTTGGTTTACCATACTCTCCGTTGAACAAACAACAACAAAAATCAGTTTTAGACATTACAACTAAAGAATTACTTACACCAAAAGGATTACGATCTTTAAGTCCTAAAAGCGGTTCGTACCGGCCTAATTATGTGGGCGGACAGTTGGACCGTGATCGTAATTATCATAACGGACCTGTTTGGCCATGGACTTTTGGAGCTTTTGCAATGGCCTATTTGCAAATTTACAAACAAAGTGGAAAGTCATTTCTTGAACGAATGCTCATTGGCTTTGAAGCAGAAATGACTGAATTATGTATTGGTACAATTCCTGAAATATTCGACGGAAATCCCCCATTTAAAGGTCATGGTGGAATGTCGTTTGCCATGAATGTTGCCGAAGTATTGAGAGTCTTGAATATATTGAAAAAATACGGAAACGAATAGAAGATGAAGGCATTGATGTTTGGTTGGGAATTTCCACCGCATATTTTGGGAGGACTGGGTACTGCCAGCTATGGATTGACAAAAGGTATGGCCATGCAGGATGATATGGAAATTACGTTTGTAATTCCCAAACCGCATGGCGATGAAGACCAGAGTTTCCTGAAAATTATTGGTGCCTGCAATGTCCCGGTGGTTTGGAAAGAAAACACTGCTGAACATGTGAACCATCGGATAGGTAATATGATGTCAGCCGAAGAATATTTCTGGTTGCGAAACGGAATAAAGTATAATTTCAACCGTATTTACACCAATGACTTAGGATGCATTGATTTTTCAGGCCGATATCCCGACAATCTGATTGAAGAAATATCCAATTATGAAGCTGTGGCAAGTGTTTTGGCTCATCAATTGGATTTTGATATAATTCACTCGCACGATTGGTTGACTTATCCGGCAGGTGTATTTGCTAAACAAATTAGTGGCAAACCGCTTGTTATTCATGTTCATGCCACCGATTTCGACCGTAGTCGGGGACAGGTGAATCCAATAGTTTATGGTATAGAAAAACGGGGAATGGATGCTGCCGACCATATTATGACAGTGAGTGATCTTACCCGCAAAATTGTTATTGAAAAATACCATCAAAATCCGCGAAAAGTAACAACAGTACATAATGCTGTAGAACCGTTGCCCGATGTGGAATCGTTTACCAAAACAGTCCGAAAAGACAAAGTGGTAACGTTCCTCGGTCGTATAACCATGCAAAAAGGACCTGAATACTTTGTGGAAGCAGCACATCGCGTACTTCAAAAAACCAAAGGGGTAAGGTTTGTTATGGCTGGAAGCGGCGACATGATGAATGCAATGATAGATTTAGTGGCTAAACGAGGTATTGCCGATCATTTCCATTTTACAGGATTCCTTAAAGGACGTCAGGTTCACGAAATGCTTGCCGAAAGCGATGTGTATATTATGCCTTCGGTTTCGGAACCTTTCGGCATTTCACCCCTTGAAGCTATGCAGGTAGGAACGCCTACTATTATTTCCAAACAATCGGGTTGTGCCGAAATTCTGACACATGCCTTTAAAACAGATTATTGGGATATTGATGCAATGGCTGATGCCATTTATTCTATTGTAAAAAATCCAGCCATGTTCGAGAGTCTCAGCAAACTCGGACTTGAAGAAGTAAATAATATAAATTGGTATGATGCAGGATTAAAAGTAAGGCGGATTTATGATAGAGTTATCAGTAAAAAGTAAGCAGTAACAGTAAGCAGTAAACGGTAAGCGGTAAGCAGTAATTAAATTCATCACCGAATTGTCCAATTACCAAATCAACCAAATCAACCAATCAACCAATCAACCAATTACCCAATAAACTAATTACCCAATAAACTAATCAACAAATTAACCATACATGAAGAACCTTTGTATTTATTTTCAAATTCATCTACCTTTCCGTTTGAAACGTTACCGTTTCTTTGATATAGGCATCGATCATTATTATTATGATGATTTTCAAACGGGTGATCGGATTAGGAGTGCGGTGGAAAACTCGTATCTTACAGCCAATCGTACCATTGCCGAAATGATTCGGAGTTCGAACGGTAAATTTCGATGTGCATTTACTATCTCGGGCGTTACGCTGGAGCAATTGGAACAATATGCACCCGAAGTTATTGATAGTTTTAAGGAACTGGCTAAAACCGGAAGTGTGGAGTTTATGGCCGAACCTTACGCTCACTCACTTGCATCGATATACGATGGTGATGAATTTGAACGCCAGGTAAAAATGCATGCCGATAAAATAGAGGCATTGTTTGGAAAACGACCTACAACTCTTTTCAATACAGAATTAATTTACTCGGATGAAATTGGAGAACGTGTGGCGAAAATGGGATATAAAACCATTATGATTGATGAGGCTAAACATGTTTTAGGTTGGAAAAGTCCGAATTATGTTTACAATCATGCCTTCCTGCCAAAGCTAAAACTGATTGTCAGAAACAATAAATTCAGTGACGATCTGGCATTCCGCTTTTCTGCCATTTCGCTTACTGCCGAGACATTTGTTCAATGGATAGCCTCTTTGCCCGAAGAACAAGAAGTGATAAGTATGGGGATGGGTTACGAGGTTTTAGGTATTACACAACCTGCCGGTACCGGTATTTTCGAATTTATGAAAGCGCTTCCTTATCATGCTTTGGAACAACAAATGACTTTTGCTTTGCCATCGGAGTTAGGTAAAAAACATGAATCAGCCGGACCGTTATCGGTTTCGTATCCCATTAGTTGGGTAGGCGACGATAAAGATATGACACCCTGGACAGGAAATGATTTGCAACTGGAAGCGCTAAGCAAATTGTATGCAGTGGGTGAGCGGGTAAGAATGAGCTCTGATAAACCACTTTTACTCGACTGGCTGATATTGCAATCGTCCGATCACTTCCGCTATATGAGCCATAAAGACCCGTACGGTACGAATTACGAATCGGCTTACGAATCCTTTATGAATTACATGAACGTATTAGCCGATTTTCTGGAACGCGTGGAAGCCCAGTATCCATCAACCATTGAAAACGAGGAATTGCACGAATTGCTTCAAACTATAACGCATCAGGAAAAAGAAATTGAAAAACTGGAAAAAGAAGTTACTAAACTGAAAGCTCAGAAAGCAAAAGCAGCCGAAAAGAAGTAATTCCATAAAATGAGTAGATTAAAAGAACCGCATTGATTTTTCATAGCGGTTTTTTTAGTTTGATTTGTAACATGTTTCTTACAATTTCAACTCTCAACATGCAACATCATCCTTTTTTTTAATTTTAATTTTATTCATATATTTGCACTTTCAAATCCAATAATTACTATGTCGAAGTTTTTTCAACTCTATACCCTTTTATTTCTCGGCTTTATCTTGCTGGGTTGTTCGCAGCAGCCCCTGGAACTCAAGATTGACGAGAGTTTGATTGAAACTGCTCCCGATTCCCTGTTACATATTCTTCAGAACCTTTCGCCCATCACCTATAAATCGGGGGCTAACCGCGCTTTGTATGAGTTAACAATGATACGTGTACTCTATAAAAAACAACTTCCGCTCAAACCCGATTCAATGTTGGATTATTCCATCTCGTATTACGAAAAACATCCTGAAGGCAATCGTTTAGCTTACGCATATTTGTATAAAGGCAAACAGTTGTATAACAAATTAAATTATGAAGATGCAATAACTCATTACCTTAAATCGCGGGATTATGTGAAGGATTCAACCGATTACCTGTTATTGGGACGTATATGCTCTGCCATAGGGCGTGTAAGCTACATGCAAAAAGATGAAAAATATTCTTTGGCTAAGTATAAAGAAGCAACCCGGTATTATCAGAAAGGAAATCATCTGTATCCATATTTTTATTCTATAATTGATATAGGAAGGTCTTATGCTAATAATAAGGAGTTGAAATCAGCTCTTCTATATTTACGGAAAATAAATAGTCTGGCTACTGATTCGATGAAAAAAGGCGATTTGTTTGACGAAATGGGATATGCTTATTATAAAAATGGTAAAGTAGATTCGGCTTTGTATTATTATCGTATGGCAAATAAGTATCCATATAGTAATTTAAGCAGGCCTGTTCGGTATATGGAAATTGCCAATGCCTATTTTGATACCCAACACTATGATTCGGCTAAATATTATGCTTCAAATGCCTTTAATTACAAACCAGTATTGAGCACACAACGTGAATGTCATCGAATACTTGGTAATATCGCCTATTTCAAAAATGACCGACAGGCCTTGTTGGTTCACATGAATCAGTATACTCATTTGGGCGATTCGCTACGGAAAATTGACTCCCAACCCAAGGGAAGTTATATAGAAAGACTTCATAAAACAACTAAACAAGTGAATTCAGCCAAAAGGAATATTCTTTTTTTAAGTCTTTTAGTAGTAGCGCTATGCATCCTATTTATTCTGATCTTCCTGATGGTGAAACGGCGCCACAAAAATGTTCAATCGGAATTGGAACAAAAACATGATAAGATAAAAGTCAGCAGCAAACAGCAAATAAGGGAGAAATCAATCAATGCATTTCATGAAAAGGTGGATCTTATTAAATTAAATCAAGTTGAACAATGGAAGAAATCTTCGGCGAATGAGAGGGAGAAGCTGCTACTGGAAATGTATAATGATTTGCTTCAGGTGAACGACTGGACTAATTTCAGCAATCGAATGAAACCTTTCTTTGGTGACCTTATCCCTCAGCTGCAAACCGATTACCCCACGCTTACCCAAAAGGAAATCAAGTGGTGCTGTTTCCTGCTGCTTCGCATTTCCCTGCCCGATATACTTACCCTGATAGATTACTCGCAAATGAGTTATAGTAAATTCAAGCAACGCATAGCCAAGAAATTAAATCTCGACGATGCCACAGGCTTATCCGATTTTCTGGATAGCAAACTTTCCGAAATCTGATTTTTATTCCTTGCTCCTTGCTCAAAATTCGCCTTTTGTGGACTGAATTTAACCTTTGTTTTGTCAGCCTAACAAGTTGTCCACTACTTTTTAGATTGTAAGTGTGTAAATACTGGTATTTCAAGTACTTATATTTGCAATTGTCCACCTGTTTTTTGGCGGAATTTGATCAGAATCTCGTTAATACCCATTAAATTTGTATTGTGTTTGTACAATCAGAAAGAATGCGGTGCAATCATTCTTTTGTTTATTGAATCGTGAACACGAATAATCTTCTTTTTAAAATTTTACATCTGTTTTTTTCCTTTGATTGCATCGCTTTTTTTTTGAAGTTACCTGCTTGAGATAAATTGGTTTTCAACAAGGAGATGTAAAGTCTCACTAAAGAATAAGACTTAACTGCTTTAAACTGAAGACCGGTTTTAAAAACGCAAAAGGGGAAACAACCAATACGAATACTAATTAAAAGTTTAACTATGCGGGTTGACATATATTACTTTTTTGGCACAGTTTATTGCATAGACTCCATAAAATGTTGAAAAGCAATCAACTTCCGACCGATGTCGATCAACATCCGACGGAAAGCAATCAACATACAATTGATGTCGATCAACATCCGACGAAAAGCAATCAACATTCGACTGATGTCGATCAACATCCGACGAAAAGCAATTAACATCCGACCGATGTCGATCAACATCAGAAGGAAAGCAATCAACATTCGACCGATGTCGATCAACATTTGACGGAAAGCAATCAACATTCGACCGATGTCAGTCAACATCCGATGGAAAGCAATCAACATTCGTCCGATGTTGATCAACATCCCACGGATTTCAGTTGCAATTTGAAAATTAAGGACAACCATTAGAATAGATTCATTATAAATCAACATTATACAGAAATTTCTCAGAGATAATTAACCCAATATTCATTTTTAATTTGAAAGGCTTATGAAAAAAAACCATGTGGTTTTTAATTTCATTCGTTTCAATTATTCACAAAAAGTGGAAAAGGGACGTAATGTAGTAGCAAATATGAAGGATAACCCGAAATTTGCGACTCCGGATGTTCCTGTTGAAACATTGGAAGCAAAAACCGAAGAGTTGGAAACATGCCGTATTGATGCATTGAATGGTGGCCGTGAAGCTGCTGCTCTATTGCGTCAGAAGGTTGCTGAATGGGACGATATGATGCGCAAAGAAGCAAATTATGTCGACCGCATTGCCGATGGCGATGAAGTTATTATTTTAAGTGCCGGTTTCGATCT
>Ga0209123_1000779_pt1 | contig 37065 bp, 47 predicted proteins | sample BarGraIncu00431A_FD_184500 | JGI IMG/M metagenome (GOLD analysis project Ga0209123, IMG submission 184500) | Arctic peat soil microbial communities from Barrow, Alaska, USA - Barrow Graham LP Incubations 004-31A (SPAdes) (version 2) | ecosystem: Environmental > Terrestrial > Soil > Wetlands >... | reverse complement strand
CCACGATCGCTGAAATGCGCCCTCCCACGGGTTGGTTCACTCTCATTGACCCGCGCCATGGCCGCCGATGCCTTGCCTGCACCGATCACGATGGTTCTGCCTTTGGGCGGTGGTGGCAGGTGCGCGGGTATGCACAGCGCCGGTTGAAGGGGGGAGGTGTTTAGATTGATCCAGAAAACGGTGGAAGAAAACGGCCGAAAAGATTTGCAAAATCAATGAGTTAGAGAATTTCTGGGCAAAACGGCAGAAACGTTTATTTTGATCCAGTCGCTGCCCAAAAATGCGGTGCATTTGTTCATTAAATGCCGATTAAATGCCCAAGGTGTAGCTGGTTAACTGCCCGAATATTGCCAAAACATGCGGCGGGGCTTAAACTTCAACGGAGCCAGTGGACTGGAAATGCACCAGCCAGAGGGTATCGAACGATGCCCTGATTATGAAGATGCTGCGACCTTCCTGGCTTCCACTCTTCTTTCCCCCCTATTTCCCGATCTTCCCGATCAGTACGGTGTACTTGTTCTGGTCAGCCAGCGTCGCGGCGCCTTTTGAGCCCAGGCTTGTGACGGCGAAGCCGGTGCCCAGCTTGGTTTTGCGATTGGGCTTGAGGGCGATCACTGGCAGGCTCTGGTTGAACGCGTCTTGCGGGATGATCAGCAGCGATTCATGGTCAATGTCCCACAGCACTGCGCGATAGTTGCGCAGATGAATTGGAAGCTCATTGATCCATTCATCCGGCCATATTTGCAGCGGCGAGCCCTTGCCGCGACGGGATGTTGCGCCGGGCTTGCCGATCTTGTGCTTGCCAGCAAGGTGGGTCAGCGTGTCATCAAAGGCAGCAATAGCCGTTGATTCAATCTGCAGGGCCGGTTTGAATTCAGCCAGGGCATTCAGCACGGCACTGTCCGTAAATCCCAGAATTTGACCGCTTCCAACCGTCTTTCCAGTGCCTTTGAAGGTCGTTCGAAAGTCCTTGAAGTTGTCACTAAGCACCGTTTGAAAGGCCGGTGAAATGGCTTTATCAGTCATGATGCCCTGCAGTTGGCGAGGCAAACGGGCCAGCTTTTGGCCAAGTGCCAGTTCGGGGCTGATCCAGGACTGGCCGACGTTGTGATCCCAGCCGGGATCAATGCCGATCGGCACCTTGTCTTTGATTTCACCGTCGCGCGTGATCACCTCCCGGGTCTTCATCTCAAATGGCGCGGACACGGACAGATCTTTGTCCGTCATCTCGCCTTCACCGTAGGCGCGCACGGTGCAGCGGCATCCCCAGCCGTTGGGTGGGTAGTGGGTTTGCCAGAAGGCGTCGTCCAGCGGGTAGATCAACCCGTTCCACATGCGATGCTGTGGGCGAACGCGGGCGTCACCGGCTGTGCGGTATTGGAGATACGGGCGCTGCGCCTGGTTGGCTACCAGTTGCTTCCAGCGGCCCGCCATATGGGCCGAGCGCATGTTGGTATTGAAGATCACCGCTGATCGCCAACCGCGCTTGCCCTTGTACGTCCAGCCGTGCTGTTGCACGATGCGGTCAAAGTCCTTGCGGAACTGGCTGAGAGTGCTGCCCTTGGTGATTGCATCCGTCACGGCCGCGTGCATGTCGCGCACCAGGTCGGTGGACGTGGCACCGGCCACGGTGAACACCTTGCCATGCACTGGCCCGGCCAGATCGTCCGACTTCAGGCTTACCTCGGGCAGCTTGCCCTTGAGGTAGTCGATGGCTTCGCCGAACTGGACGCCGAATGCCCGGCCTTGAATGGACGCAATGTCAGGCATCACAAACCTCCGGGCCGTGCTGGATGGCGCTTTCAGAAACAACGGTCAAGCCCAACATGCCCGCTAGCCAGCGCTCAATGCGGGCGCCGCGTGATCCTCGCCAGCCTGGTAGCAATGCGACACCATCGCATGTCACCAACTGCCGGATGGCCATACGCATGTACCCCAACCAGGTGCCGCACTTCGGTTCTGGATTGTCGGCAGGATTTTCCACCTCAAACCCCAGGGCGCGCAGGCGTTGGGCTGCAGAATTGAAGGCCGGGTAGTTGAACTCGGGAAGGCCAGTCATTGGCCCAGCGATGTAGATACGTTTCATGCCAGTTATCCCAGTAACCCTTGCGGCGCCACGCCACCCACGCCACGATTGAGCTGGGATTGTTTGCCTGCGGCGTAGCCTTGATTTCTGTCGCTATGGCTGACGTTGCGACCTTTGGCGCGGTCTTTCACTTTCACCTCGCGCATGTCCGGGTACCGGCTGGCCATGTACTGCTCTATAAGCTGTTGATCGCGCTCGGTGCCTGAGAACGATTCAACCAGCCCTATGACGCCCAAGACCCAACCGCTAGCGAATTCGTCGCCCCTTGCAGTCTTGGTAATGGGCTTGCAGCTATTGGGCTGCTTGCGGATGTGCGCCAGGCGGTCATTGGCGCATTGGCGCGAAAGCACGTCATAGGCATAGCCGGCCACTTGGGGTGCCGAGCCCACACCAACAAAAATGAATTCCATCTTCTTGACGAAATTTAGCGACTTGGTAAGTACTCCACCGGTTCGGCAAAAACAGTGACAGCCGAAGGCATCGCTCACCATCTTCGATAAGTTGGTCTCCCAGCGGGTCATCGCCTTATGTCTGGCTACTGCTCCGACTTCGGACACATCAGCCAGGGTGACATCGATGTCAGTCACGCTGTACTCAGCCATCAGCTTTTGCGCCTGGCGCATGGCGCTTGCGGCTTCATGTGGGTTGCTGGACTTAGCCAGCGCCAGGCACTTCTTGATTTTCGATAGAGCTTGATCTCGCGTCATACAAACATCCTTGAATTACAACTACTGGTTGAAATCAGTTCGCCTGCGTGGCGGCGCCGCGCAGCATGGAATAGGTCAAGGCTCGGTCGATCACTTCGCGCAGGGCTTCGTCGTCCATCTGGCCGACCAGGCCTTCCAGGGCAGTCTGGAATTCGGCCAGGGTTTTGCCCTCGGCCTCGAACTGCACCAGCATCTGGTAGACGGGCGCGATCATGTTGTCTTCGATGGCCTGGTCAGCGGCGTCGGCGGCGAGCGCCATGGCTTCGTCTTCAGTCATGCCAGCCGCTTTGGCGAAGGTGAAACCGGCCACGGCCGTGAAGTCCACGGGTGAAGGGTTTCCCCCGTCTGCGGGTGTTGGTTTGCCGCTGGCCGCTTTAGGTTGCCGCGTCGCCATGGGCAACAGCGCATCGGCGTCATCCTCGGCCGGGGGAATGTCGAGTTCTTCCAGCATCGCTTTGCGTGAGGGCTTAGCGCCCATGTTGGCGGCGATCTGGTAGGTTTCGGCGCGGGGTTTACCAGCGGCTTCGTGTTTGAAAAAATCCAGTGTGGGAGCCGCTACGCCGTCACCGAAGTTGAACAGGGTGATCCATTTGAAAATCTGCGCCATGCTGGCGGCCGCGATGTCGCGGTCGGAGTCATGCACGGAGTTCTGCCGGTCCATCGCCGTCTCGGCGGCTGCGCGGGCACCCACGTCGAGCTGCTCGCCGATCATGGCCTGGCTGGTGAGGGCCTTGCTCATCTCGCGGTTGCACAAGGTGATCAGGTTTTGTTGCGGCAAGTTGCTGCCGCTCCCGCTGGGCACCAGCAGCTCCAGGCCGGTGCCCTCTTGCGCGACGACGTAGCCCGCCTCAATCATGCCGCCCAAGGCCTCGGCCAGTTCGTCCTGCTCCTTCTCACTGCTGCCCGCCGGGTAACGGCCCACGGGCCACGGCAGACCGTGCCGCTCGCAGTACTTGACGAAGTAGCGCCAGCCACCGGTCTTGAAAGTCCAGGGCCAAAAGCAGCTCGACAGCAGCGCCATGCCGTAGGGGTTGTCGGTGGTGGGCATATGCCGGGACACCACGAATTGATAGGGCTCGACGGGCGCACCTTGCCAGCTGTCACGCGAGATCAGCAGCGGCGAGCCGTGTAGGTCAAAGCGGAAACGACGACCAGGACGGTCCAGCACCTGCGTGGGCAGATATTTGCCGTCCACCAGCTCCCAGACCAGTTCATGCACGCGGTAGCCAGTGAAGATCGACGCGGTCATTTGCCACATCACTTCCAGCCAATCGGAGATGGCATTGGGCGTCTGCGACTGCATCCATTGCTCACACAGTTCCATGGCGGCAGCGGCCTTGCTGTCGTCGTCATTTCCAACCTCCAAGCGGTATTGATGCGAGCGAAACGAACCCCGAATGGAGCGAATTTCACCCATCACATGGGCGTCGGCCATGATGGAGTAATAGACCTTTTCAGCCTGGCCCATTTCCCGCAGGATGGGGTCCGGGTTGGGCAGAGCGAACATCGTGCCGAAGTACTTTTGAGGGTCTGACTCGGGGGTGGCGATGGGTTTGCCCAGCCAGCCCGTGAGCGTTTTAACCAAGCCGCGTGTTGAGATCATCTTTGTTTTCCGATTCTGATTTTGGGGATGCCACCGCCCCGCGAGACGGCCAGCATCCAGAGCATGTGCAACGCATCGGGGCCGTCGTCGTGGTCGGCTTCGGGCCAGTGGCGCAGTTGGCTGTTGAGAACGGTGTGTGCCTGGCTGAACAGGATCAAGCCGTTATTGACATGCGGGCTGAGTGACTCGATACGCAGGTCTTTGTCGGTGTGTGGTATCAGTGGCACGGCCGGTACCGGAATGCCCGCCTTGGCTGATTCCTTGATCAGCTGCTGGCGAAAGAACTCCTGAAACTGAATCGACTCAATGCCCCACACCAGGCAGTGATAGACCTTCTGGAACTCGATGATCTTGCTGATCTGCCGGTCGGGGATCATGCGGGCCACAGCCGCTTCGACCACGCACAGCACGCCGTGATTGCGGTCGAAGCCGCCCACCAGGCAGGCACAGGGGTCTCGGCTTTTGTTGTTCTTGCCCAGGCTGGGATCATGGGCCCCATAGAACACCCAATCGCGGCTGGGTTGCACCCAGAACTTCATGCTCTGGAAGAAGCCCGCTTCGTCATTGGTGGGGTCGTTCTGGTACTCGCAGTCGAAGGCATGGTGATCGCCTGCGCGAATCTCCATCAAGCGCAGCAAGGGGCGCATGCTGGGCCAGCTCACCACGGAGCCTGCATCCATCTCGGTTTTATTGGCCCGGTAGAAGGCTTCGGCTTCGGTCTCGACTTCTTCGTCAGGGTCGGTGTCGCTCACGTCCACCTGGTTGATGAACAGTTCTTCCCACTGCTGCCAGAGGTCCATGCGGTCTGGCCAGCGCACGATGGCTTTGAACTTCTTGCGTGTGCGCCACTGTGGGTTGGTGTGGAAGCGGTTCGCCGCCGAGTCGTAGTGCAGGATCGTGTTGAGGTACAGCACGTCCATGCTGCCATCCGGCGGGCCAAGCGGCAGCACGACCTTTTTAACCCAGCTTTCGACCTTGTCGCGCTGCTCTTTGCTACGGACGTTCTCATCGTTTTCGATGTCGTCCAGCATCACCATGTCGGGACGGTGCGGGCCGTGGCGCAGGCCGCGCATGCGCGTGCCCGAGCCGAAGGCCTGCACTTTGACATTGCCTTGTGTCACGATCACGCCCGCATTCCAGACGCGCCCGGCGCCGGTTTCATCGGGATAGTCCATCTGCAGGCGGGGGTTGCTTTCCAGCTCAACCTTGACGGCCTCCAGCATGGTGGCCGCCTGGCCGAGCGAATCCATCACCAGCGGGATGAAGTGCTTGCGCTTGGTCACTATCAGCCACAGGGTGCAGAGCTGGGTTCCCAGCGTGGACTTGGCCTCGCCGCGTGGTGCCGACACGTTGATCAATTGGCCGGTTGGCTTGTCGATCAACTTGGGCACCGTGTCATACAGCCAGCGGTGAAACAGCGACGGCTCGCTTTTGACGTAGTGCGGAAAGTAAGTACGGCAGAAAAACTCAAAGTCGGTATGCGCACGTTTGCGACGCTGGTCGCGGGCTGATGAATCGGTCAAGAAACCATCGCACTCGGCCTCCACCAGGCGCCGCTGCTCATCCGCATAGGCGCGCAGCTCCTGCAGGAAGTCCTTGTCTTTAAGCAGTCTTTGCTTCTGTGCCATCAGGTGCTCCGACCAAACTCACGCACGAAGTCATCGGCAGCGGCTTCCGTGACCTCAATGAACTGCTCGCGCAGTTTGGGGTAACGGCCTGCAATGAAGACACTCAGGAACTTGACCACATCCATGGCGACCGCCAGCCGGTTGGCGTTGGGCATGGCGCGGCTGGCGGCGCCGATGGCTTTGTTGTAGCCGTCCATCAAACGGACCATGATGTCGGCGCGCTTATCGGCGGGCATCTTGGGGTCTTTCTTGACGGCATCCAGCGTGGCCAGAAACTGCTCGGCCAACTCGCCCAGCACCTCATTGGCCATCTCTTCAATGCCGCTTTTGGTCATGCGCCTGGCGTTGCGGGTGATGTCCCAGTCGTTACCATCTTCGCCGTCTTGCCGCTTCCAGTTGCGTGCGGTGTTGTAGGGCACCTTGCACGCTTCGGCGGCGGTGGCCAGGGCCAAGCCCTGCACGTACTTGGCGCGCACCTTGTTGCGGGTGGAACGGTCGTAGGCCATGGATTAGTGGCCGAAGCCGCCCTTCATGGCCACCAAGGCAGCAGAGACGATGGCACCGGCCAACGCCCCCGTTCCAGCGGCTCGGATGGCGGTGCCACGTTCGTTTGTTTCAAGCGTAGACAGGCGTTTTTCAAGGCCATCAAAGCGGACGCCCACCGACTTGCTCAGGTCTTCAATGCGGGTTTGTGTGGCCGCATGGTTTTGTTGCAGCAGCGCGGTCATGGCAGTCAGTTGGCCCTTGACCTGGCCCATCTCGACCAGGACAGCGGTGGCTACGGCGGCGGGGTCACTCATGATCGGGTTCCTTTACGTTTTTCAAAAATGGTTTGGCATGCAATGCAGCGAATAGCATTGGGTGCCGCCTTGCGGCGCTCACGGGGAATGGGTTCGCTGCAGTCCTCGCAGCGGGCTTTACCCTTACCTTGCAGGCTGCGCTGGGCCGCCTGCAGGGCGTCGTCACGGCGGGCTTGCTCCAGGGCACTGGCTTGTTCTAGAAACTTTTCATCCACGGCACGAGCCTTTCAAACATGCTTCAAGGGCTGTTTGCCCAGGGTTTGCATTCGTCATGGTTGATCTCCAGAAATGACAGCAGGTTGCACATCTGCAGGGCCAGCTGGTGGTAAGCCCGAGCCGTCTCGCGGTGGTTTGATTCCAAGTCCCGCATCTGCCCGGAGGCCGGGGGTGGCAACGGCTGGGGCGGCGCTGTCAGGTTGGCCGGGGGAGGTACTTTGATCGGTTCGCCCGGCATTGGCGTCGGTCCAGCGGCGCAGCCGTTCAGCAGGCAGCACGCAGCTATCAACAGGGTCAGCAGGCGCATGGTCTTGTTCCTTGGCGAGTTGGTTGAAAAATTGGTTAACGGCGACGCGGGCATGTTCTTGCCGGGTGCCTGTGGCGGTGGCGCGGTTGATGACGACTTGGGTGGCAACCTTTTGCACGACCTCGGCCTTTTCGTTGACCTTGGCTTGCGTGATCTCGCATGCGGTTTTGCCGCTGGTCTCGCCCAAGGTGTAGACCCGCAATAAAGCGGCCATCAATGCAATTGCCAGAAGGACGAAATAGATGGTTGATCGAATCATGCGCAGCTCCCATTGCCCCAGCTGCTGTAAAGCGGCTCAAACTTGTGCAGGATGACTTCGGGGTAGTGCTGGTTTTCTGCCTGACTGCCTGGCGTAACGCCGGGGTTGAGCTTGCAGGTGTGGTCCAGGCACAGACCGGGCAACAGGCTGATCTTTTGGCGCTTGTAGACCCAGCCCAGACCGCCGTTGTAGGCGCTGAGGGTGAAGGCCATGCGCTCGCAGGCGTCGGCGGCGGTGATGCGGTCAGCGAGCCACTTGTCGTAGGTGACCAGGGCGCGCAAGGCCCATACCGGGTTGGTGGGGCTACGGTCACCCAGGCTCGAATAGAGCCCGCCGATCCAGTTGCTGGTGGACGGCATGAACTGCGCGAGACCTACGGCGCCTACCTGGCTGTGAGCAGATTCACGCCACCGGCTCTCTTGGTGCACCTGGGCGGCGAAGGTGGCGACCGGGGCACCCAGGCCCCATGTGTGCTGCGCCTCGCGCTTGAGCGTGAGCTGGTGGCGCTGGGCATCGCGCGGGATGGCTTGGGCAAGCACCACCGACAGGAAAGCCGAGAACAAGAACAGCAAGACGCATACATGAAGCCAGAGCGCGATGCGGGTGGCCAGGCGCAGGCGCGGGGCGTGGGCAGGCTGGTAGCGCGCTAGCCGTGCTGCATCGCGGCTGCGCACATAACCGCTCCACCAGCGGCCCCAGCTATTGGTTGGCCTCGACATTACGCCCCCAAGCCTACGCAGATCAGGCAAGCGGCGACGATGATGGCGCGGCGCAGCATGGAGCTGCCAAAGTCCCCTGTTGAAACCAGTGTGCCCGCTATCAGACCTGTTTCGTTATAGGGTCCACCGTCGTCAATCTTGGGCAGATCGTCCAGCAAGTAAGTGTGCGGTCGGTCATACGGGAACAAGCCACGGTCGAGCCAGTAGCCGCCCCAGCCACCCAAGGCCATCAGATGCGCCTTGTAGAGCGTGACGGCCAGCAGGCTACCGGGCGCGGCCTGCTGCAGGAACAAGGAAAGGGCCATCAGTGCTAGCGTGAGCACCAGACAGACCAACATGCGGGGAGGACTAAACATGGCTGACTCCAGACGTAAAAAAAGGACTACCAAAAAGTAGTCCTTAGTGTCTGGAATCAGGGGGTTTAGGTCATGGTGAACCGGTTCACCGTCAGGCGGCCATCAGCGTTTCTTTTTGCTCTTTGAGAGCTTGTCTGGCGATGGGCCATCTTCCGCGCTGCATGTTTTCTTTGACTGGCTGGTGGTTCCATCGTTGCAGACGAAGTATTTTCCCAGGCAGTGTGAGACGCCGCCTTTGCGTCCCGAACAAGGGTAGTTAGTTGCGTGTACGCTGGACACCATAACGATGGTGGCAAAAAGAAAAGGCAATTTCATGCGAGCACGGTTATGAGCAATACGAATCACGCTTTGCCGTTGCAGATGGGTATTTTTTGTAGAACTCACACACCCACGGTCTTGGTTGAACATAGGGCACAACCAGAGAGGCGTAACTCATTTGTTGCAGGTACGTCAGACCCAACCAGCCAGCAGGCAATTCGCTTCGTTTGAGCTCAACAATAGCCCAGTTCTTGCCGTTGGTCTCAATCGCATTGAAGCGTATCCATTCCAGTGTGGGCGCTTTTTTAAAGGCATTCTGTGCTGCGCGCATGGTGTCACCAGCTAACCCATTGAAGTCCTGTCCGCTCCCCCACAAGCCGCCCGTATTAAAGGTGACCTCGACGCGATACATGGGTGAAGTGATGGGCTGGTTATTGATATACGCCAGCGAGTTGGAATAAGTTCGTTGAACGCTTGATGCCCCGATTTCGTCTTTTACAAGGACCTCAAGTTCAGGCGCTTCGCTCTTGACGGATGGTGCTCGGGGTGCTGACACTGTGGAAGCTTCAGCTTTGTGTGAATCGTACCGTTCGTAAAACCTCACAAGCCCAATACTTAAGATCGTCCCCACGACAAGCAGTAATTTTTCCCATGATGGTTTCATTCAGCTTCCTCCATTACCTTGAATACAGTTTGCCAAGAAGTGCCGCGCCGAGCAGGATGACGATCACTGTCAGCACGCCCAGGATGGCGTAGGCAATTCTTTGTTCCCGCGAAAGGTGCACGCGCCCTTTTGTAGGTGCGGTTGGCGTCCTGTCAATTGGCCGCGATGCCGGGCGCTTGTCGATCAGGGTCTCGGCATACCTTAGAACGCGGTAGCGCTCCTCGTCTGAAATTTCCGTGAACCTGCGCGTCTCGAATGTGCGAAGCATGAACGACATGAGGTTCTGATACTCGTCGGTGCTCAGTTGCTTGGTCTTCTTCATGACCTCGGCAACACTGCTACGTCGGACTGCGAAATGGTCGTTGTAGCTGCGCGATTCCGAGCGCGGCGTCATCAAAATGACATTCCCATGGACGCTGCCACCCACTTGAACCACCCCCCTTGAGCGGCTTGTTTCTTGTTCTGACCTCTGCATTGCTTACTCAACTTTCCCTTGCTGTTTTAATTTTGACGGCACCACCAGTGACTGACGCGCCGACCTGAATCGTCGGGCCACTTCCGCGGACAGTTTGCTTGACCTTGGGCGCCTTGGTTGTTTTGGCGGTGACCTTGGCCGCCATGTTGCAGGCTTGGCTGATGAATTCTTTTTCGACTGATGAGGCCTTTCGGTAGGCGGTAACTAAAGCTTTCTCGTCGGCATCAAGAATCATGCTTTTCGGATGCTCCTGGCCAGTGAGTACCCAAAAAATGTCAATACCTTCAAGGGCAAGCCATAGGAACACATCGCTTCCTGGCATAGAGAGACCGCGCTCGTATTTTCCCCACATTTCCCTGCTAACGCCGCATTTTTCAGCAATTTCTTGCTGAGTCCACTTGAGTTCATCTTCGCGAACCACCTTAAGCCGCAAGGCGACCTGAGAATATTTATTATCTTTTTCCATTAAATACCTTTACAAAGAGAATAATTGTTCTCATAATTAAGCCCTACACACGCAATTCGTGTGATTACTTAACAAGTTAACCGAAGGATAACGCATGCATCCAGAACAAATCAAAGCGGCCATGCGCATGGCGGGCACCACGCCTGCCGTGCTGGCAGATGAATTGGGGGTTTCGCGCTCCACGGTGTCGCAGGTGATGAACGGACGGTCTACGTCGGCCCGGATTCAGGCGCGCATTGCTGAGATCACAAAGCTGCCCGTCAGCACCTTGTGGCCCGCCAAGGCGCGCTTGGTACTGCGACGTACCAAGAAACCCGGCACGGCGGGCGGGGCCACATGAAGCTGGCCTACACCCACACCCGTTGCCGCGACGGGCAGGCGCTGGTGGTGCTGGACTCGGCCCCGTTCAACGGGCTGGAGCTGCGGCCCGGCGCCCTGCGTGAACTGGCGCAGCACCTGATGCTGGCCGCTGACATGACGGCCCGCTTGCCCACCGGTGGCAAGTACTGGAAGCCCACCCGGGTTGAGGTGGATACGACGCAAGTTACCCAAATGGAGAATAAACATGATTAAGAAACAAACCACTGAAGTGGCTGAGGCAAAGCACCGCCCTTCAGGTGATTTGGTGGCTGAGGCAAGTGTCCATGCGTCCGGAACTTTAGAGGCGAAAGGAAACTTGCGGACGTCCGCAAGTTTTGAATTCACCATGCAAGACGCGCTCGTTGCCGAAGAATTGGGCATGGTTCTTAGCGGCAGTGCGGCGGACCGGCTGACGCGGGCGGTGACGACCTATAACCAGGCCGCGCGTCTGACGGTAGAGGCCGGCTACCTGCTGCTGAGTGTGCGGGCGGATGTTGAGCACGGGAAGTTTCTGGCCGCTTTGGACGAACTTGGGCTACCGCAGCGGCGGGCCTATGAGCTGATGCAGTCAGCCAAGTTTATTTCGACCGTGCCCGAAGCCCAACGCGCCGAGCTGCTGACACTTCCAAAGTCCAAGGTGCTGGCCCTCGCCAGTGCCGACCCCGCTGTCATTGAGCAGATGCTGGAAGACGGCGATGTGTCAGACCTGGACGACATGAGTGTGCGGGGCCTGCGTCTGCGCATCCGCGAACTGGAAGCTGGAACGACTGACCTGGCTGTCGAGAGAGATACCGCATTGGCTGATCTCAAGGCGGTTGAGAAAAAGCTCAAGCGCAGCCAACGTGATGAAGAGGACGCCTACGTTCCATCGGTGGTGGCCGACATGCGCGCCGAAATGGCGGCGCTGGTCAAGAAGGCCGAGCTGGCGATCACATCAATGCACCCGGTGGGTGTGGAAATAGTCAACCTGCGCGGCCATGATGAAGCGCGTGAATGGGTTGAACCTAGCCTGCGTCTGGGCCTGTCCGGTTTGCTGGCGGTGCGCGAACTGATTGACGGCAGCATCAAGAGCTTCACCGAGGCCATGGGTGAACAGGCCAAACGCCTGCGATCCCAACCGGACGCGCTGGCCTTCCTGGATGGCACCGAGGTGAAGACCATCGCCGAAGACTGGGCACGCCTGACAGCCACGCACCAGCATGAAGCCGCCCTGCGTGAGCATGAACGTGCGCAAGCCAAGCCGCGTGGCAAGGGTAGGCCTGCCAAGGCACCAGAGGCCCCCGCTAAGGCATGAACTCCGACCACCCAACCCGATAGGTGAACCCGATGGGCGCAGTACTTGCATTAACCAAAGATATCCGCCAGATGAGTGAAATTTCTGCGGCGTTGAATCCCGACCCCTGGAAAAACGCGAGTGAAGAAGCGCGCCGGGTGGCAGGTGTGCGCGAATCATTGATGTCGCCGCTGGTGGACCTGGTGAACGGCGGGGCCAGCATCAACCATGCAGCGGCCCTGCTCAAGTCACAGCTGGACGCGGGCACGGCCGACCTGAGAACCAAGCACCTGGTTGCAATGCTGGCGGGCGACGCGGTGGTCGATGTACTTAGCGTGCCCACGATCAAGCGCTGGCTGAGCGGCTTCATCAAGGGCGGAAAGAACGCCTTGCTGCCCAAGCACACCGGCCGCGTGCGCCAGGACTACGGCTGGGAAGAGCGCGCTGTGTCGCTGTACAACATCCCCGGAAAGCCCGGCTTTGCCGACGTGTCTTCCAGGCTGATTCAAGAAGGCTTTGCGGACGCAACCGAGAGCCGGGTGGCGTACTACCTGAAGCGCTTGCCCGCCACGCTGGGCAAGTTCAGCCCGGCGCGCATTGGCAAGCACCTGCACCAGTTGACGCGGCAGAAGTTTCAGCGCCGCAGCCTGGACGAGGTGCTGGTAGGCGAGATTTACGCAGGCGACGGCCACACCGCCGATTGCTATGTGGCGCACCCGAACACGGGGAAACCGTACCGGCCTGAGCTGACCTGCTTTATTGACATCAAGAGCGGCTACCTGGCTGGCTGGTGGCTCAGTGAAAGTGAGAGCACGGTGTCCACTATGTTTGCACTGAGCCACGCCATGCGAATGCACAACCACGTGCCTGCGTGGGTGTATGTGGACCGGGGGCCGGGCTACCGCGCCAAGCTGCTGTGCGATGAGAGCACCGGCTTTTACAACCGGTTTGACATTGGGCTGATTGGCGCACTGCCGGGCAACCCGCACGGCAAGGGCTGGATTGAACGCTTCTTTCGCACCGTGCGGGACAAGCATGACAAGTTCTTTGCCGGTGGCCAGGTGTATTGCGGCGACGACATGGCGCCCGAGACCAATCGCCGCTTGAGCGCTGAACTGGCCATGGGCCGCCGCGAGCTGCCAAGCCTCAAGTCCTACGTGGACAGCTTCACCGCTTGGCTGGAGCACTACCACGACCAGCCACAAGACAAGCTCAATGGCCGCACACCAGCACAGGTGTGGGCCGAACTGAATCCGGTGGCGGTGGAAATGAGCATGGACGCCATTGCCCGGCCGCGTGAGGAATGCATGGTAGGCCGCCAGACCGTTCGACTGCACAACCGCTTTTATTACGCCGAGGCGCTGGCCTTGTTTGATGCCCAGAAGGTGGACGTGGAATACGACCTGCATCACGATAAGCATGTTTGGGTGTTTGACAAGAAAGGCCGCTTCCTGATCGAGGCCACGCTGGTCAAGACCATCGGCGTGCTGCCCACCAGCCGCCTGGAGGAAGGCCGAGACCGACGCCTGCAAGGCCAGCTCAAGCGCCTGCAACGCAAGGTGGACGAAGCAACCCAGCGACGTGATGACCCGATTGAGGCAACTGACCAAGTCGCCGCTATCGAGGCCCTGCGCCCCGCTGCCCCCGCACTACCCGCACCGACCCCAAAGGGAAACGTTTTCGAAATTGACCTTTTAACTTGGAGAAAAGACCAGTGAGCACCACCACAACTGAAACCCAAACTGCCTTGCCTGGCATGCCCGGCAACATGCCCGCCTACACGCCGCAAGACGTGTCCAAGGGGGAGACCGTCAGGAAATGGCTGGATGACCGCAAGAAAAGCCGTGCCTGGCTGAGCAAGAAGGCCGACATCCCCAGTGGCACGCTGAGCCAGATATTGAGCGGCAAATACGTCAGCAGCCCGACACGCCAGCTCAACCGCATGCTGGAGGTGCTGGACGTGGAAGGCGAACGCCTGAAGGACGGCACACCCGGCTATGTGCGGGGCAGCGTGCACAAGCTGATGGGCGTGGTGTGCGATCGCACCCGCAAGCACCAGAACTTTGGCGTGATCACCGGCTATGTGGGTGTGGGAAAAAGCCGCTTTTGCACCGAGTACCGCGAGACCAACCAGATGACGCTGCTGGTGGAGGTGAGCCCCAACATGACGCCCGGTGTGCTGATGACCGAGCTGTTGGAGCAACTGAACAATGCGGTGCCTGTCGGGCTGGACCGCAAGTTTCGCGAACTGGTGCGCGTGCTCAAGGGCACCAACTACCTGATCGTGGCGGATGAGGCCGAAAAGATGAGCAGCAGCGCGCTGGAACACCTGCGCCGGCTGCGCGATATGGCCCAGGTGGGCGTGGTGCTGGTCGGCACTGAAAAGCTCACCAGCCTGATCAAGCCGCAACATGGGCAGTTTGACCAGGTGCGCAGCCGGGTGGGCATGTGGCCCGAGACCATTCAGCGCATCAGCCGCGATGACGCCGATGACATGGGCCGCGCCGCACTGGCAGAGGTCGGGGACCTGGCCGACGACGTGCTGGACACGCTGTGGGCCTATTGCGACGGTAGCGCCCGTGTGTTGAATGAAAACTTGATCCCGGCGATCAGGGACTACGGCCTGGGCAGCCTGCCCTTGTCCAGCGCCATGATTGAGAAGATTGCGGCCAAGGTGTTGTTCATGACCAAGCCGCGCGTTGAAGGGGTCAAGTGATGACTCCACAGAGCGCGCCAGTTGCACAGCCACAGCTGTTGATTTGCCGGGTGGTGATCACGATGCCCGACAAGTCACGCGGTGAGCACGTTGGCCTGTACCCCCACAGCATGGATGCCATGGACCGGGCAATGGACTTGTTCCCAGAGGCCCGTGTGATCAGCGTCTGTGCCGTCAGGCCCAAGAGGGCTACGCAATGACACCGCGCACCTGCCATGAACTGGGCGTGTGCCAGGCACGCGTACCCGCCTGCCCGGACTGCCCGGAGCGCTACCGCATCATGCTGCCCCGCCCGTACTTGGCCCCCGGTGTGATTGACGGCCCCTACCGGCGCGCGTCCCCGGTGGCGACCGCGCTGAAAGCCACTGCAGCCTGGCTGACGGGGCTGCATCCATGAGCGCCGCCATCCTGACCAACACCTGCGCCGCCTGCGGTGCCGAGGAAAGCCTGGACGCCCTGCTACTGCGCATGATTGACGACGACCAGGTGCGCCGCCTGATTGCCGATGTGCTGACCAGCAGCCTGCCCTTGGGCGGCCTGATGGTGCGCTACCTGAGGCTGCACAAGCCGACCAAGCAGAAGCTGCGCATGGACAAGTGCGCCAAGGTGCTGGCCGAGCTGGTGCCGGATGTGCAGCGCACAGCGATTCAGCGCAACGGCCGCACCTGGGCCGTGAGTTTTGACAGCTGGAAGGCCGCGTTCCAGGCGGTTTTTGATGCCGCAACCAAGGGCACGCTCACGCTGCCACTGGAGGGGAACGGCTACCTGTACGCAACGCTGATGCGCATGGCCGACAAGGCCGAGGGGCAGCAGGAGAGGGAAACCGAGCTTGACCGCACCAGGCCGCGCCAGGACACCGTGCAGGTGAAGGGCCAGAGCATGACGATTGGCGAAGGCCTGGAGAGCGTCTACGGCAACGGCACATCGACCTCGGTATTGCCCACGGTGGAGAAACCGCTTCCCACGCAGCCACGACCACAAAGCCCGATGGTGCGGGCTATCAGAGCAGAAATTGCCGCTAAGGCCGCTCGGGCCAATGCACCCATGACAGATTTACCAACTGAGAAAGGACTTCACGATGAGTGAACAAAAAGAGCCCGTGCCCGCCGGGTACTGGAAAGACGCCAATGGCTCCCTGGTGCCTGTAGCGAAGATCAAGGAAATCGACAAGCTGCGCCATCACTGTGTGACCCGGCTGGCCGAGGCCGCCAAGCGGGCCAGCGCCGAGCTGGTGAGCTTCAAGCTGGTCGCGATGCAGGAGGTGCAGGAGTTCGTGGAACGCAGCCTGGCGCAGTACGAGGTGAAGCATGGCGGCAAGAAGGGGAATATCACCCTGGTGTCGTTTGACGGCCGCTTCAAGATTTCACGAACCATGCAGGACTCCATCATTTTTGATGAGCGCCTGCAGGCCGCCAAGTTACTGATGGACGAATGCGTGAAGACCTGGAGCAAGGGCAGCAACGACAACATCAAGGTTCTGGTGAATAACGCGTTCCAGGTGGAAAAGGCCGGTAGCGTGAATGTAGGCCGCATCCTGAACCTGCGCACGCTCAAGATTGAAGATGAAAAGTGGCTGCGCGCCATAGCGGCCATCAGCGACAGTATGAAGGTGCACAGCACCAAGCCCTACATCCGCTTCTACGAGATGGATGAGCGCGTGGGTGACTACGTGCCTATCTCTCTGGATGTGGCGGCGCTGTGAAGAGCTTTGAGCAACTTGCCGAGAGAGCCTATGAAGCCTTCTTTAAACAGGACCGGATATGCCAGGGACCAGCGGGGCCCCATCTATTCAATTGGCGGGAGCTGAGAACTGACGAGAAGGAGTGCTGGATAGCAGCGGCCAAACAACTGTGGGCCGAATTCACTGCGATCCACTGAAAGGTTAAGTGTGGCGGCGTTGATGGAAACGCGATTGTGTGCACGCAACAGCATGGTTTCGTCTAGCGGCTCAGGACGATCCTCGGAGGAAAACACAGGTTCGAATCCTGTAGCCATGCAGCCGGAATCAAGCCCGGCCCACACCCATCTCCCTGATCAATTGAGCGGTGTTGGACCGCAGATTGATTTTTCCCTCGGCGTCAAGCCGGGGGCTTTTTTCAAAGGTCCGTTGATGGGCTTTTGAACAAAGCTTAAAACCACCATGAACCCTACCGCCGCCATTCACGTTCTCAAAGGTCTGCTCAAACTGAGCGAAGACGATTACCGCGCCTTGCTGATGCACCTGGTGGGCCAGCGCAGTTGCAAGGCGATGACGCCGGTGCAACTGGCCGTGGTGCGCACGCACCTGGACAAGCTAGCCCGGCGTATGGAGGTGCAGACCGACGCACCCAAGGGCAAAGCCCGACCTGGTACATCGCAGCCGCTGGACGGCCCGCAAGAGCGCAAGCTGCGAGCGATGTGGTACGCGCTGGCAGATGCCGGGGTGGTAGCGCGGCCAGCTGGCGCCGTAGCCTGTGACCAAGCGGTGGAAGTCTGGGCCAAGCGGCAGCTGACCGGCACACGCCTGGGTCCGCTGGATGCATTGCGCTTTGCCTCGGGTGAGCAGTTGAACAAGCTGATTGAAGAAATGAAGGCTTGGGGCCTGCGCGTGAAAGCGAACATCGAATGAGCCGCATCGCCCCCACGCTGACAGTCAAGCCCGAAGCACTGCCTGCCGCCCTGCGCGAGCTGGCACGGGTGCTGGGCGACTCGGATGCATTGCGCCTGGTGGGCTTGCATGGGGGCGCGCGGGTGTCGGTGCCCAAGTTGGCGCGGGATGACCACCCGCTGCGCATGGCACTGGGCGAGGCGGCATTTGCACGCCTGGTAGCGGAATATGGCGGCGAGACGATTGAGCTTCCCAAGGGCGACGCCTACCTGCGTGAGCTGCGGCACGACCAGGTGCGCCAGTGCCGCCAGCAGGGCCTGACGGTGGATGAGACCGCCGAGGCGGTGGGCTACAGCCGCAGGCATGTGATCAACATCATTGGCGGTCATGCGGACGGCGCGGACACGCTGACGATGGATATGTTTGATGAGGCACCCCGGCCTCAAAGTTATGCTGGGTTGGCGAACGATCCCTTTGGGATGGGGGCACGGACATGAATGCTGAAAAATTAAATGCTATCTGTGACGCCGTTGATCAGGTGATGGTCTATGGCGAGCAAAACAAAAAGGCAATGGCACGCAAGCTGGCAAAAACATTCGAACAGCTGACCTTGCTTGCAAGCGATGGCGGGAAAGGCCGCCAGCAAAAGCATGCTGATGTGATTCGCATCGGGGAGTTGGAGGCGGAAGCGGGTGGGATTGCACACCTGCTTGAAAGCTGGACTAAGCGCAAAGCAGATGCACTATCAAAGCTTGAAGATGTCGTTGGCTTGGGGGTACGCCGCACGGTGAGTCCACGGGTGCAGGAACTGGTTAAATCGTTGGCTACTGTCATGCGTCCAGATGCCGACGGCACAATGCGTGGACTGAGTTTGTCGTATATTGCGTTGGCATGTGGCTTGTCTGACGGCACGGTTTCAAAGCTGAAATCCGGCACCTACCCGGCGAGTGTGTTCCCTGCTACGGTAAAGCGAGGCAGACGTGCCGCAAGAAGGTAGTTTTAAGGCCCTTGCAAACGCTTGATTGTTTAAGCTAGTACCAGCGTAACCCTTTCACCCATCAAAGCCCCCCAGCGCCCTCGCTGCGGGGCTTTTGTTTTGGTGAACCGTTTCACCTATCTGGAATGCCTCCTGCCCGGCAAAGTGCAGGGCATGAACAAAGCACACCAATTCAAAGGGCTGGCCGACTGGATCGAGGTGTTCCGCGCTGGAACACATACCGACAGCAAGGGCCGTGGCTGCACTTTCACCGAGTCCGACCTGGACCAGATGGTGAGCAACCTGGCGCTGGGCGCCGCGCCCGCCGTGCTGGGCCACCCCAAACACAACGACCCCGCTTATGGCTGGGTGAAGCCAGAAGGCGCCAAGCGCGACGGCGCATCGCTGTATGTGAAGTTTGATGACATCAACCCCGCCTTTGAAGCGAGCGTGGCCAGTGGCGCCTATCGCAACCGGTCGGTGTCCGTGGTGAAAGACGCGGACGCTGGCTGGCGCCTGCAGCATGTGGGCTGGCTGGGTGCCGCACCTCCGGCCATTGCTGGCCTGACGCCGCTGGATTACAGCGCCGAGCTGGATGCCTATCAGTTTGACGCAGACGACTTCGATATCGGATTGGCGCTCAGTGATACCGCTGACATGCTGCGCAGCCTGCGCGACCAGCTGATTGCCGACAAGGGGCTGGACGCTGCCGATGCGGCGCTGCCGAGCTGGCGTATCCAGTCTTTGGCCGATGCCTCTGCGCGTGTGATACGCGATGCGCAGGCTAACCCTGAAGATGATCCCGCAATTCCCAGTCCATTTTCTAAACCCACAGGAGGTGTTATGTCTTTTACACAAGAGCAGTTGGACGCTGCAACAGCCAAGGCGGCAAAAGAAGCCGGAGACAAGTCGCGGGCCGATTTTGTCGCCCAGGGCGAGGAGCTTCTGCGGTTGCGCAGTGAGCGCCAGGCCGAGCGCATTGGCGCACAGATCACCGGCTGGAAGGCCAAAGGCCTGGTTACCCCGGCTGAAGAGGCCGGACTGTCCGAATTCATGGGCTCGCTAGAGACCGGCGGCGGTGAGTTCACCTTCAGCGCCAGCGACAAAAGCGCTGTGAAGAAGACGCCCACCCAGTTTTTTGTCGAGTTCATGGCGGGCCGCAAGCCGCTGGTGAAGCTGGGTCAGCAGATGCTTGCTGATGACGGCGGCGCGGTGAATAGCAATGACGCTGGCCAGCTGGCCGATGCAGCCCGTAGCTACATGAGCGAACAGGCCGGCAAGGGCCTGACCGTGAGCCTGCCCGAGGCGGTGGCGCATGTGAGCGCCCAGAGCCGGGCCTGAACCCCCAAGCGCCCTACCTATCACGACCAACACACCCAAAACCTACCGGAGAACAACATGGCAAACCGCCTTCTCGCAATTAACTTCGTGGCCGACGCGGCCATTCCGATCAACCGCCTGGTCAAGTTTGGCACTGGCGACCGCAATGTGACGCTCGCCACCGGCCCGACCGATTTCATCATTGGTGCGGTGAACGAGACGTCGCCTGCTATCGGCGAGCGCTGCGACGTGGAGCGCGTGGGAATTCCCTGGGTGGAATGCGGCGCAGCCGTGCCGTGCGGCTCGCCTATCACTTCCGACGCCGTAGGCCGGGCCGTAGTCGCTGCACCTGCAGCAGGCGTCAATAACCGAATCATTGGCTTTGCCGATGAGAGCGGCACTGCAGCTGGCGACGTGATCCGCTTCATGATCGCGCCGGGACTGATCCAGGGCTAAGCGGGCCGGTACAGACAAGACGCACAGCAACACCGATTTTCAATTTTCAGAATTTCATTTTTTAGGAGTCAGCATGGCAACTACTGCTTTTCCGGTCAACCCGGTCCTCACCGCCATTGCGATGGTCTACAGCAACCCGGCCATTGCGCTCATCGCGGATGATGTGATGCCGCGTGTGCCCACAGCCAAGAAGTTCGTTTGGTCGAACTATGACGTGGCCCAAGGCTTTAGCGTTCCGAAAACCCTGGTGGGCCGCAAGAGCATGCCGTCCGAGGTGGACTTCACCGGCACGCTGGTGAACGATGAAACGCTGGACTACGGTCTGGATGACGTGGTGCCGAACGATGAAATCGAAGCTTGGAGCTCGATGATCAAGCCGGATCGCGGTGGCCCACCCAGCCCGCTGGATGTGAGCGCCATGCTGGTGACCAAGCTGATTGGTTTGGACCGTGAGGTGCGTGTAGCGGGCCGAGTGTTCAATACGGTTAACTACGCCGCTGGCAACCAGGCGACGCTTTCTGGCACCGGCCAGTGGAGCGACTTCGCCAACAGCAACCCGCTTGACGCGATTCTTGCCGCGCTGGATGTACCGGTGTACCGGCCCAACGTGGCGGTGTTTGGTCAGGCTACCTTTACCAAGCTGCGTCAGCACCCGAAGATTGTTCAGGCGGTGTTTGGCACTGCGCAGACCGGCGGCGTGGTCACCCGTGACCAACTGGCTCAGGTGCTGGAGATTCAAAAGGTGTTTGTGGGCGCTGGCTTTGTGAACACGGCCAAAAAAGGCCAGGCAGTGAACAACCAGCGCGTGTGGGGCAAGCACGCATCCTTTCTCTACGTTGACAAGGAAGCAGCCGTTTCACAGCAACCTTGCTGGGGCTTCACAGCCCAGTGGGGCGGCAAGGTGGCGGGCGATATTCCCGAACCCAAGATGGGCATCCGTGGCTCGCAGCGCGTGCGTGTGGCCGAGTCGGTGAAGGAAGTGACCAGCGCCCCGGCTCTGGGCTATTTCTTCCAGAACGCGGTGGCGTAAGCCCCGGCCTTCTTTTCAATTAACAGGAGATCGATATGGCAACGAAAGCTAAAGAACCTACCGCAACCGCAGCCGCAGCCGTGACTGTTGTTGCGCTGGTGACGGTGGAACATGACCAGGTGCGCTACGGACCCGGTGAGGATGCGGGCGAGGAGTTTGACCTGACCACGGCACAGGCCGCCCCTCTGTTGGCTGTGGGCGCGATCAAACTCAAGGGCGCGACTGAGGCTTAAGACATGCCCTACGCGACCGCATCCTTGTACACCCAGAAATTCGGTCTGGATGAAACCACCCAGGCGCTGGCTGATGAGCAGAACACGCTCACCAGCCTGCTGCTGACGGACGCCATTGCGGTGAGCCTGGGCGGTGCCTGGACTGGCGCGCCAAGCCAGGCGGACAAGGATGTGGCCAATGCTTGCCTGGCACGGATGAACCGCCAGCTGGTGGTGAGCAGCAACTTTATGGATGGCTACCTGCGTAGCGCGGTCACCCTGCCGCTGGCGGCAAGTGACGCCAATGCGGGGGTGCTGGAAGACTGTTGCCTGGCGCTGGTGCGGTACGGGCTGGCGGATGACTCGGACAACGCGACTGAGCGCATGGAAAAGGCGTTTGAGCAGTGGCGCGCCTGGTTGAAAGATGTGCAGGCCGGACGGGCTGAGCTGGTGGGCGCTACAGGGGAAGAGGTTCCCTCCAAGGGTCGGATTCGAACTGGACAGGCTGTGAGTGGGTTTGACTGGGGTAACTTTAGGGGTGCGCGATGACCGGCACGGCCCTGAGCATGAAGTTTGAAGATGGCCCGCTGCGCAGTCACCTGGCGCGCCTGTCGGCCCGGCAGGAGTGGACCAAGACACGCCGCCAGATTGGCGAGTTCATGGTGGGCGACATTCAGGACAACCTGGACGGACAAAAGCTGTTTGATGGCGGGGCCATGCCGCAAAGTAAGGCGGCTATCAAACGGCGGGGCAAGACGCTCATTAAGGACCACCACTTGTATGACAGCTATGTGTATCAGCTGGCGCATGGTGGCGTGGAAGTGGGCTCTTCCAAGGCCTATGCGGCTATTAACCACTTTGGTGGCGAGACCGGTCGGTCTGGTCACAGGTTCCAGATGCTGGCGCGGCCGGTGATGGGTATTGCCATGCGGCAGGAGCTGCAGATTGGTTACTTGCTGATCAATGCCATTAGGGAACTGCAGTGAGCGCGACGATCTTGCTTGACCAGGCGGTGGCCCGCGTGCGCGCCCAGTTCACCCGAGCTGAGGTGGCCACGGTGCAGCCCTATGCCGGTGAGTTCTCGTCGGCTGAGATTCAGCACAAGAGCTACAACTGCCCGGCCATCTTTTTAACCGTGCTGGGCTGGCAGCCAGCTGACAGCGATTGCAGGCTAACGGGCAAGCATGCCAAAAAGGTGCATGTAGTGGCGTTTGTGGCCTACAAGCACGCTGAAAGAAACAAGCGTATGGCCGGGGCGATGCTGCTGGCGGAGCGCCTGGAGATTGTGATGCGCCAGTGGGAGCCTATGCGCGAAGCCGCGAATGCAAACCTGCCCGTGACGATTGCTGGGCTGGAGACAGGTGCGACCTGCGAGAACCTCTACAGCCGCGCGCTGGACACCGTGGGCCAGGCGCTGTTCCAGGTGGACTGGCACCAGTGCGTGAAGCCTGCTGTGCCTATCGAGCAGCTGTGGGATTTGCTATCGGTGGAAATTATTGACAGCACACGTGGCGGCGTTGTGCCCGCCGATGCTGCGGCCACGGGCATTGTGCCGGTGGTGACTGAAGACGTGACATTCAATTCAACAACTTAAAGGTGACTTATGGCCAAGAATGATCCCAAGACTGACGCTGCTACCGACGCTGCGGCGCCTGCTGACCAAGCCGCGCCTGCGGCACCCCCGGCCCTGGGCACGCTGGTGCATGTGAAGGTGGCAGAGGGCTGCATGCTGGTGAACAACGAGACCGGCGCTTACTTTGCACCCGACGTGGCCACGCCGGTGACGGTGACCACCACGCTGCTGCGCCGCCTGCTGGACGGCGACGTGACGCTGGTTGGCTAGACCCGGATTCACGCCGCAGTTAAACCCTTTTCAAAACCAATTTGACGGAGCCCCAATATGTCTTTACCCAACCTTCTTTCCTTGAATTTTCTGGTGCCCTTTGTGGCTGCCAAGAACGACTTTTCACGCGCCATCCGGGGGCTGCGCGGTATGCAGCGGCGCCTGCTGCTGGTGGGCCATAAGGTGGCCGCTGGCGGCATTGCGCTGAACACCTTGACCACGGTGACGACCGAGGCCGACGCCATTGCGCAGTTTGGCGAAGGCTCGATGCTGGTGGCGATGTGGCGCCAAGCCAAGGCCAATGCTGACCTGGGCTTGCCGATTGACTGTTTCGCAATTGCGCCAGGCGTCTCGGCGGTGGCGGCTACCAGCACGATTGCGATCACGCCACCCGGCAACGTGGTCATGAGCGGTGAGGTGATGATGTATGTGGGCGGCGAGCGGGTGAGCGTGGGCGTGACCACAAACGACACGGCCAACACGGTGGCGACCAAGCTAATCAACGCGATCAATGCCAACGTGAAGCTGCCGGTGACGGCCGCCGCGACCGTTAACCTTTATGAGTGCCAGCTGACCTGCCGTTGGGGTGGCCCCACCGGCAATGACATTGACCTGCGCACGGCTTACTACCTGGACGACCGCCTGCCGAACGGGTTGACCGTGACGGTGCCTGCGATGAGCGGCGGCGCTGTGGTGCCAGATGTGACGCCATTGATTTCAGCGATGAACCTGTACCGGGCGACCGAGATCGTGTGCCCGTTCACCGACAGCGCGAACATGATTGTTCTGGAAAACGAGTTTGCTGCACGCTGGCTGGCCAACAACATGCAGGACGGCACGGTGATCAACGCCATACGTGGCACGGAGGCGGCCAACACGACCTGGCTGAGCACGCGCAACAGCCCGCATGTGCACACCATCACCACGACCAAGGACTGCACCAGCCCCTGGGAGACGGCGGCCATGGCGGGCGCAGCGATTGAGAGTCAGGCGGCCATTGACCCGGCCATGCCCGCAACAGGCGTGAAGCTGTCGGGCTACAAGGGGCCAAGCCAGGGCAACCACTGGATCATCGACCAGCTGAACAACATGCTGGTGGCGGGCGGTAGCCCGCTGCAGATTGCGGCCGACTACACCGGCACGCTGTTGCGCATGGTGACGAACTACAAGAAGACCACGGCCGGTGCGGCCGACCGCAGCATGGCCGAACTGGCCTGGATCAAGACGATGAGCTACTACCGGTGGTTCCACGTGACGGAGTTCCAGACCAAGTACCAAGGCTTCAAGCTGGCCCAGTACATCACGGACCCGATCCCCGGCCAGAAGATCATGACCAAACAGTTGGGTGAGGAAATCATGATCGGGCTGTACAAGCTGTTCATGGACGTGGGTCTGTGCCAGAACATGGACTACTACCGCAAGACGCTGGTGGTTGAGGTGGACGGCCCCAACGGAAAGCTTAAGGTACAGGATGAACCGGTGATCGTGACGCAGCATTACCAGACCGAAATCAGCAGCTACGTGGTCGCGGGCCAAGTCTGAGCCTGAAACGCAACCCAATTAACTTCAGGAGAAAACAATGACAGGAACAGACAATTTACTCTTCCACATCGATCAGATCGTGGTGGACGGCAACCCGGTCGCGTTTGAAGATGGCACGGGCACGCTTAGCGGTGCCGCACGATTTGAGAATGATGTGGTGACCAGTGCGAGCGGGGACGACTTCAATAAGCGCAAGCGGGTGCCCACCTTGTTCAAGTGCAAGATCCAGTTTGGCCCGGCGGTCAACCCGGCGGATTTTGCAAGGCAGCAGGGTATCCAGATCACGGCGCGCGACTCGCAGAGCGGGCGGCGGGCGCTGATGCCCAATTGCAGTTTTGGGCAGATGGGTGAGATCGGCGGCGGTTCGGTGGATGTGACGTTTAACGTGCTGGCGGCGATCCAGTGGCTGTAACAAAATAAACAACCAAGACCCGCGAGGGGCTGGCCCAGCGAGGGCACTAAGGGACTGGCTAATAACCAGTCCCTTTTTCTTTGGTGAAGTGTTTCACCGTGACGCATTGATGCAGTCCCGGCACAGTCGGTGCCATGGATACACAAAGCAAACAAATTGACGACCTCTACACCTTGACCTTGGTGGATGGACTGCCCACTGTCAGTGAGGGCAAGACCATCAAGTACCAAATAGTGAAGCTGCGTGAGACCACAGTGGCGGATGAGCGCATTGCCCAGCGCCTGGCCGAGCGTGTGATGCTGGTGGGTGGCGTACATAAGCTGTTGGTGAGCGATGTGGATTTTCAGTTTGGCATGACGGTGCGGCACATTGAGGCGTTTGAATGCGACAGTCAGAAAATACCGCAACCGATGATTGACATGGAACTGGTGGGCAAGCTCAGTTCACATGACCTTGGCTTGATTGAGCAGCGCGTGTTTCTGATTGCACTGGCTGCGGAGGTGCGGTACGGCAACATTGAGCAAGCCGAGTTTGACCGGATCATGGCGGGTGGTTCGCCAGCGGCGGTACCCTCCCCACAGCGTACGGGCCAGACTGCTGATGTGGGACAGGCTCCTGCTCAGTCTCAGTCTGGCCCTGCATTGCTCGCCGATTTCACTGGAAGAGATGCCTCTGGCGCGGCTTCGGGCAATGCAGGCTGAGTTGGTCAAGCTGGCTAAATCGTCATGAGTCAACTGTCCCTGAAATACACCATCACGCTGGTCAGCGACATCGGTCGGCGTGCCACTGAAGAAGCCAAGGTGCTGGAGAAGGCGCATGAAACCATGCGCCAGGCGACCGACAAAACCACTGGTGCCGTGAAGGCGCTGGAGAAGGAAGTTGTCATTTCCAAGAGGAATATTGGCGATCTTCAAGGGGCCATTACGGGCGTCACCAGCAAGTTCAATGATCTGGACCGGGCTATGACGCGGATCGGTGGCAATGTTGGCAGCAGGCAGCAGATCACGTTTTTCAACGCGCTGAAGGCTAAGGTAGAGCAAGCGACCCATAGTGTTTCGAAATTGCATGAAGGCCTGGCAAAGGTGGGGCAACAACGGCTAGACGTGGCTGACATGGCTGCAGCTGGGTACGGCGCGAAGAGGGTCGTCATACCGTTTATCAAGAGCTACTCAAGCCTGGAGGATGCGGAGACCGGTCTCAAAATTGCCATGATGACCAAAGGCGGCAAGGTCGGTGGCGACTATGAGGCCATCAAAAAGATTGCGGTGGAACAGGGCAACAAGCTCCCTGGCTCTACCAAGGATATGACCCAGGCGGCAACGGAGTTGATCTCCCTGGGCATCACACCAGAGGCTGTTAAGAATGGCGGCTTGGTGGCATCTACCAACCTTGGCGTGGTGCTGGGCATTCCGCAAACACAGGCGGCTGAGACGACAGCCAAGTTGCGCGAGGCGTATAGCCTGAAGGATGATGAACTACCGGCCATGGCTGACACAGTGCAGCGCAATCGCTATGCCGGTGGTATGAAGCCGGAGGAACTTTTGATGGCTGCCAAGTATGAGGCGCCCATCATCAATGCGTTGGGCATGGGCGGCCTCAAGGGCATGTCGGATGTGCTGACGGTACAGGGCATGGCCAATCAAAAAGGCATGAACGGGGGTGAGTTCGGCACCAACTTTGCAGAAATGCTGACGCGCCTGGCTACCGGGCCGTTGATGGTGGAAGAGGCTAAAAGGGGGATGAAAGCCGAGGCACGAGACCGCCTGGATGAGTTGGGCATCAAGTTCAATTTCTTCGATGACAAGGGGAAGGTGAAAACGTTGGACGGTAGCGCCGTGAAAGGCATCTTTGCAGAGCTGGAGAAATTCAACCTGATTAAAAACAAAGATGGCTCATCGGACGATAAGTCGCGGCTTGAGGTCGCCAAAGCATTGTTTGGATCGGAAGGCGGGAGGCCCGCGCTGATCATGGCGCAGGCGGGTCTCAAAGGTTTTGAAACGGCACGCGCACGGGTGGATGACCAGGCATCCTTGGATGAGCGAATCAATATCAAGCTGGAGACGTTTGTCTCCAAGCTGGAGTCATTGGGCGGGACCATTGAGAACGTGATGGCGCACATGGGTGCTCAACTTGGAGGTGCGGCAAAACCCCTGATGGACGGAACAAACAGCGCCTTGGGCGGTGGAATTGATGAGTTTATGCAGGCGCACCCCACTGCGGGAACCGTGGGCATAGCGGGCGGTGCTTTGGGAGCGGCTTTGCTGGCGATGAAGTCCAAGGCGCTTTTGTTCAGACTTCTCGGCATGGGCGGGTCAGCGGCCGAAGGGGGTGCGGCAGCGGCAGGAGGTCTCTCCTTGGGGGCCGCCGGTGCTGGGGCTGCTGGCTTGTTTGCTGGGTACGAGCTGTGGCAATTAGGCGGCGCCATCGGTCAACTGTCTGATGCGAAGAACCGTGAAGGTGTCAAGCTGTCCCCATATGCACAGGCCCGACTCAGTGCCCTGCAACAGGGGCAAACTGATGGCGCTATGCGGGCGTCGGGTATCAGTGGCGGTTTGTCGCCCGGAATGGATTTCCTGACGCTCACAGCACCAGGTGCACTTCCGGCGCAACTTTCACCAGGACAAAACACCGAAATTAAAGTGGGCGAAGGCACGCTGGCCATTGACGTGCGAGTGACCGATGAGCGGGTGAGCGCAACGCCCACGGTGATGAGGCCTCTGTCGCTGATTCGAATCAACCCCGGCAACACCAATCCCGGAGGGTTCACGCGATGAGCTGGATAGACCAACTGTTGCCCGCGTCGTTCCGTGGCGTGCCGTTCCATGTGGACAGCATCGAGCACCATGCCGGGGACAACGTGGTGTTGCGGGAGTACCCGTTTCAGGACTTGCCGACCGTTTTCCGCATGGGTGAGGCGGCAGAAGAAATCAAGTTCAGCGCTTATGTGATCGGTGATGACTACACCGATCAGCGGGACAAGTTGCGCGAAGTTCTGACGGGCGATGGCGTTCTGGTACATCCCACGGCTGGCTCGATGCGGGTGTTTGTGGCAGGCAAGTACACAATCAAAGAAGCGCCAACTACCGAGGGTGGCCTGGCGCGTTTTGACCTGACGTTTGTGCGGGCCGAGCCCAGGCGTTACCCGCAGGGCGTAACCAACACCCCTCAAGAGGCCTTCCGTAAGGCCGAGTTGGCCAAAGCGGCGGCCAAGGATGCATTTGCGGCGCAATGGGTGTTGAAAGAAAAGCCCGGTTGGGCGGCAGACCTGGCGGTGAATCGCATCAAGGATGCAGTGGCAGCCACCTGGAGCAAGCTGGCGCGTGTCACCCAGGGGCTGGGTGATTTCACCAGCGAGGTGATTGGCAACTACCAGGCATTGAACAGCGGTTTGAATGACCTGGTGCGCACGCCGCGCTTGCTGGCCGACCAGATCGCCACCTTGTTCGAGTTGCCGACTGATTTGAGCCAGGCTGCGGCGAGGGATTTTCAGGCGGCATTCAGTTGGGTGTTTGACCTGGATAAAAGGTTGCGTAAAACGGACTTTGAAGTCTCTGTGATGCCAGCCGTTGGCGCAGGCCTGGTGATGTATGGCACGGGCCATGCCGATGCCATCGGAACCGAGAGCGCCACACGTGCGCTGCTGGCCAGCCTGACGGCAGCAAGTGATCAACTGGTGGAGTCGCTGGCCACGGCGGCTTATGTGCAGGCGACGGCGACAGTAGAGCTGGCGAACTACGACGAGGCTCTTGCCCTGCGACGCACGGTGAGTGAGCAGATCACGCGCTTGATGACGGAGGCCAGTGCGGCACCGGCCTCCAACACGATGCCGGGAAGCTCGTGGCATGACGGCATGCTGGGGCTGCAGACGGCCGCGCTACGCGACCTACAGGTGCGCAGCCGCGACTTGGTGCGCTTGACCAGCTACACGCCGCAGAGCTGGCAGCCGGTTTGGTACATCAGCTACCAGCTTTTTGGCACGGCAGCCTATGCGGACGAAATCCTTTTGATGAACCCGCACATTCGCAACCCCTTGCTGGTGCCGCCTGGGCGGGCGCTGCGTATCGTGAGGCATGACTGAACCATGGAAAAACAGTTCACACGCGATGACGCCAAGATCACTGTATTGGTAGGTGGTCAAGCCTACGAGGGTTGGCTTCAGAGCGAGGTTGATCGCAATCTGGAGGCGATCTGCGGGACGTTCAGCATTCCGGTGAGCCTGGTGCCGGGTGACCCGCCCGCCATCAAGCGGCAGGATGAGGTCCAGGTGCGCATTGGCAGCTCGACGGTGATCACCGGCTATGTGCTGGCGGCCGAGCCGTTCTACCGCGGCAAGGATTGCGGCATGCGCATTACCGGGCGTGACCGGACCGGCGACCTGGTGCGTTGCACGGCGATTCACAAGGGCGGGCAATGGCGCAATGCCGGGCTGGAGCGCATCTGCAAGGACTTGGTGAAGCCGTTCGGGTTGCGGGTGTTGGTGGACGCTGATTTAGGCGCGCCGATTCAGGACTTCAAGATTTCCCACGGTGAGACGGTGGTGGACGCGCTGGCCAGGGCTGCCAGGCTGCGCGGAGTGATGGTGACGCGCAGCGATGATGGCCAGTTGCTGCTGACCAAAGCAGGCAAGAAGCTGTTCAAGGGTGAAATTCGGCGCGGCAGCAATGTGATTGCCATGGAGGGAGTGGGCTCTGATGAACAGCGGCACAGCGAGTACATCGTTTATGGCCAGTGCAACACCGTTGACGATTTTGAGACCGCGCGGGGTCTCAAGGCGTTGGCCAAGGACGATGAGATCACGCGCTACCTGCCGCTGGTGATCAATGCCGACGGCAACACAACAAAGGCCGAGCTGCAGGCGCTGGCCGCGCACACGGCGCGGGTGCGACGCGGGCATTCGCTGGGCTTTCGGTACACGGTAGAGGGTTGGACGTTTGAGGGCGAGCCCTGGCCGCTGAATCAGCGCGTAGCCATTTATGACGATGTGGCTGGAATCCCCGGCGTGGATGGGAAGAATGAATGGCTGATTTGCAGCGTCAAACAGACCTGTGACCTCAAGGAGGGCGATGTGACCGAGTTGCTGGTGCGCCCGATTGAGGCGTATGACACCGTGCCACTCAAGAGCAAGCCCAAGCACCGGAACTGGGGTAACAAGGGTAATGAGACCAACCACCCTGGGCGCGCACCCGATGGGGCGAGACGATGAGCTGGTGGGGTGACCTGCTGCGCCGCGCCCGCATTCGCAGCGTCAAAGAGGGCAAGGTACAGACTGCGCGCACAGAGGCGACAGAGAACGATTCCAAGGATGACGTCGAACGCTGGCAGGACTATGGCTTTGCGGGAAATCCGGGTGATGGCCAGGGCCTGGTGATCAATGCCGGAGGGCACACCATCGTGCTGCGGCTGGATCGCATTGCTGAGCGGCCGCAGTTGGCTGCTTACGAGGTGGCGGTCTGGCACAAGGAAGGCCACATGGTCAGGCTAAAAGAGGGCCGCGTTGTGGAGTGGGACTGCGATCAGTTCATAGTGAATGCCAGCGCTGGCGTGATCTTCAACACTCCAACAGTGACTGCCTCCGGAGAAATCGTGGCGGAGCTGAAAATGCAGGCGCCCACCATTGATGCCGCCACGAGCCTGAAGGTGACGGGCAAGGAAATGAGTCTGCACGCGCATACAGGCGTCCAGTTGGGCACAGGAACCTCCGGACCGCCTGCCTGATCCGTCGGGCGGCGGGTGTGGTGAAGTGTTTCACCATGACCCACGCGCCCTGGTTTCGGATACTGGCTGCATGTTTGATCTTGCCACCCGTCCGCAGCCCAGTACCACCGATGCGGCAGCTGTTTTCGGTGTGCCGTTTGATCTTCGCCTGGTGTTGCCGACTGAGCGCCGGGCCTTCCCTTGGACCGATTACCAGAGCGCCACCGGTGCGCCGCAGCCGGCTGTTGATCAGCTGGCGGCCTACGCTGTTGACCTGGAAGACACGCTGGCCACGGCCATCATCCTCAGTCTCTTCACCGACCGCCGGGCCGGGCGCGACGATGCATTGCCGCTCAATCAGGATGACCGGCGCGGCTGGGTGGGTGATGAGTTCATGGGTGCAGCCCAGGGCGATCAGTGGGGGTCGGCGTTGTGGCTGTGCTTCGTTGGCAAAGCGGATGATTCGGCGCTGGAGCGTGCGCGCTTTGCGGCCCAGGAGTCGCTGGCCTGGTTGATTCGTGATGGCATTGCCTCGCGCATCGATGTGACGACGCAATGGGTGGGCGAACGGCATGACCGGCTGGCGGTGCGGCCGGTGATTTACCGGCCGGGTAAACCGAGTCCCGTTTATGACGTGCTTTGGGGCACCAGCATTCGGAGGTTTGCGCAATGAGCTCGCCTTTGAATGTGCCGATCCCCAGCATTGAGGAGTTGGCTCAGAACGTAGCCCGGCAACTGCAGCAGTCATTGGCCCAGTCGGCACAGACGGCCCGACCGGCCGAGCTGAGCGCGACGGACTTGGACATGGCGCGCAGCAATGTGTCGGCGCTGAGCTTTGTGCAGGCGGTGGGCTTGCACGGGGCCTATCGATACCTGCGGGATTTTGTGGCGCGCCAGGCCGTCCCGACGCAATCAACGGATGAATTCCTGGACGGATGGCTGAGTACGTATGGCATGACGCGCAAGGAAGCCGCAGCCGCCTTTGTCCAGGTCAATGGCACCGGTGTCAATGGCGCGCTGCTGGCGGCCGGCACGCTGCTGCAGGTGGACGATGGGCGGCAGTACCGTGTCTCGATCGATGCGGTGGTCAGCGGCGGCGCGGTAGTGGCTTCGGTCATCGCAGTGGTGGCGGGTGCGGCAGGAAACCTGGCCAACAGTTCGTCACTTAAGCTGGTGTCGCCGGTTGCGGGTATTGATGCGACTTTTACGGCCACCAGTGGCGCCAGCGGCGGGGCCGATGTTGAGGCGGATGCGGACGCCATCTACCGGCTGCAGCAGCGCCTGTCGAGCGAGCCAATGGGAGGAAGCCCGGCTGACTATGCGCGCTGGGCGTTGCAGGTTCCGGGAATTACACGCGCATGGGGGCTGCGCTGCCCGGCCGGGCCGACCACTGCGGGTGTGATCATCATGGCGGATGGCAATGCGGGCATGGGCTTGCCGACGCTGGGCCAGCGGGATCAGGTGCTGGACTACATTCGCGACCCCAAGCGTGGTCCGCCTGATGAGTTGTTTGTGATCATCCCGACGCCCGTGGTTATTGACTGGGTGATCAACTTGGCGCCGGACACCGCTGTTATCAGGGCCAGTGTCACGGCGGGGCTTAAAGATTTGTTTTTCCGGGAAGCTGTGCCAGGGGGGTCAATTCCCCACAGCCATGCAACCGAGGTGATCAGCTCGGTGGTGGGTGAGTACAACCACACGATCAGTACCCCGGCCATCGTAAGCGGCGGGTTTTTCACGGTCAACAGCTTTGAGAAGCTGCTGATGCTGGGCACGGTGACGTTTGATTGACATGGACAAGTTCGCCCAGGCACTTGCTTACCTGTTGCCGACTGGCTACGCCTGGCCGCGTGCGCCGGAGTCGGTGTTGATGCGGGTGCTGGGGGGCATTGCGGCCAGCTTTGGTGATCTGCATGAGTTTGTTTCCAATACCGCGCGGCAGTGGCTGCCGCATGCGACGAACACCCGATTGCCAGAGTGGGAAGACGCGACCGGATTACCCGATGCGTGCTTTGGACCGCTTCAAACATTTGACGATCGGCAAGCGCGACTTATCGCACGGCTGCGCGGACCACAAGGGTATTACACGGACAGCAGCCCAGCAGCTGTGGGCGCGCTGGAGGCCATCTGCGCCAATTTGGGCTTTGTGGCGGAGGTGCACTACAACACGCCTTTTCGCGTTGGCCGCGACCGGGTTGGACGCACTTTGGGGCAGCTTGACGGGATGCTTTACGCCTTGGTCAGTACGCCCGCTGAGCCGTTGCGCGTCGGCGTTGGCCGCGTCGGCAGCCGGTTGGTGAAGCGGCAACCGGGCGTGGCCGAGATGGCTTGCTACCTAGAGAAATGTGCGCCTGCACGATTTCAGTTGAATGTGAATTTTGTTTAAGGAATAGTCATGGACTACACACAAAGCGATGCCAATGTGACCGATATCAGCACCGGTAAACGGATGCATCAAAGCACCAATCCAATTGCTACCGAAGTGTCTCCAGATGACCTGAATGCGTTGAATTGGGAGTTGTTGGAACTGATTAAGGGTGCCGATCTCGTGCCTTCGGCTTTTAACAAGACTGTGCCCGCGACCTACTCCCAAGTGCGTGACGCTGTTGCGGTCTTGTCACGCAAGAACTCTATCGCCAGCGCCACCGGCAGCGCGGATGTGTTGGTCGGGGCCTATACGCCGGTGGTGCCTGAGCTGGTGAATGGTCTGACGCTGTACTTGCGGGCCGCTTCTGCCAATGCCACAGCCACGCCGACCTTCACCCCGCACGATGGCGTCATCGCCGCCAAGGACATTGTCAAAGGCAACGGCCTGGCGCTGGTAGACGGTGACATTGCTGGTGCCGGGCACTGGCTTACGCTGAAATACGATCTGACGCTGGACAAGTGGGTATTGATGAATCCGGCGCTGGGTGTTGGAGTTTTTCCGGTGCTTTCTTTGTCCTCTGGACTGTCGCGCGTCGGATATCAATCAAATCGCGCCGCGGAAGCAGTAAAAACCGCACAAGCAAAGATGCTTGAATTCGTGAGCCCGTTTGATCTCAATTACTTGCCGAATGTATCGAAAACGATGCTGAACGGCGGCGCAGTAAATATTTCTTGTTACGGTGATTCGACAACTTACGGGCAGTCAACGGGCGGCATGCAAGCGGAAACGCCGGCTCCGTCGAGAATGCAATCGTTGTTGAGAAGTTATTTCAACAACACGCTTATTACCGTCGTCAACAAAGGTGTTGCGGGGCAGACAGCATCCCAGCGCTTAGCGACTTTTGTGGCGGATATTGCAGCGGATGCTTCTGACGTAATATTTATAAATTACGGGTTAAATGACGCTGTATCTTATGACCCGTATCTGTTTAAAGACTACCTGGTCAAGCTTGTAAAAATCGCGCGCGATGCTGGGAAATTGTGTGTACTGGAAGCAAGCACGCCAATTCTTTACGACGGGACAAACGTCAATACGCAAGGCGTGGCAAATGCAAAGGTTGCGCAAAATGCGGAAATTGTGAGGACTGTTGCAAAAGAGTTCAGTATTTCTGTAGTGGATAAATACAGACTCTATGAGCTGCTGCTGAGTGATTCTGATGCGGTTTTAGGCGGTACAACATATGGACAACCGGCCTACCTGGCTGATGGGGTCCACTCGACACAACTTGGATACGATCACATAGGCGCGGCGATGGCGTCGGTTTTTATGACGCCCTTCCGCGCCAAGTCCCCTTGCGTCATACCCGTAAATCACGGCTGCTCGGTAATGGTCGGATCGTCTGGTTCAATCTTCACGCCGTTGGCACTCAGTGGCAATTTAATTATCAATAACTCTGTCTCCTTTGCTGTCAAAATTGACAGGACGGGGCTTGATATTCATGCGGTGATGGCTATTAATTCGGCGCTTTCGGGCAATGTCAAAATCACAATAAACGCATTGTCAAAAACAGTAAGCTGCCACGATGCGCGAGTGCCAGTCTCATACCATGTATTGCAAAATGAGGTGCTGATTTCCACAAACGTGCCACCTGGAGACTATGTAATAACCATAACTGGCAATGGTTCGCCCGTTGAAGTGGAAGGCCTTCGGCTCAGGACATCGCTAAAGAATTCGAAAGCTTTTACCTCTAATGAGGAGGTATCTTATGCCTCTGTTAATTATGGGACGCTTACATCAATCCATCAATGGGCTGCAGCCTCGATTGAGGCAAAGAAATCAATAAAAATTGATAACTCGTCTTTCGATCTCGAATTCAAAGCAACTTTGGCGGCTAACGATGGGGTCGCTTTATTCTGCCTGCCGTACACCAACGGACCCACATCAGGCATGTGGGTCCCCATCGTTTTCCAGCTTGACGGCGCAGGGCACCCAACTTACTCGTGGAATTGGATTCTCACTGGCGTCACTTATGTGCTAAATGGGCCTGCCGATACAGTTGTTTCGACGGCCGTTGACTATAGATCAGCAGAGCATACCTACAGGATTCACTTCGACAAAATCACAGGGAGTCTGACCTTGTTTATTGACGATGTTGAGATTGGTTCTGTCGTCACGATTGACGTCGGAAGTGTTGTTGAGGGAGGATTTATTGCGACAAAAAAAGCATCCGCTGGGCAATTGAGGCTCCGTAATGTGACTTACACGCCATATTTCGCTTGATGCATAACATGCGACATGTACAAGCAGCGAGACATATCGCTGACACAAGCCACACCGCTATCGTCACGGTGGCGAGAGTTGTGAAGTAATTTTGTTAAAAACAGGGCGAATGCTCTCGGTGAACCAACACCTTGAGCAAACGCCTCCGCCGTGAATACGCACGGCATTGACCGAAGACCCTGCCACCTAGCTAGGCCAGGGCATTATCGGGGATGCCGACATGCAAGAAGTGAGATGTGGCGCCTGCGGCAAGCTGCTGTGCGTCGGGGATTACAAGAGATTGCAGATCAAGTGCCCGCGTTGCCGGGTGCTCAATGACTTGAGGGCCGAGAGCCCCCAGCCTGAACGCCTCAGAGCGTCATCTAGAAACGGATCGAAAGATGACGACAGAACGAGAACCTCAGGCGCGTTTTAGCAATCCGGTCGACCAGGACATGGTTCAGGCCGCACCCATGGTTCAATGGGTAGGAGGCAAGCGCCGACTGGCCCCGCACATCCTGCCCCTGTTTCCTTCTCACGCTTGCTACGTCGAGCCATTTTGCGGAGCGGCTGCGCTGTTTTTCCTTAAACAGCCGGTGAAGGTGGAGGTTCTGAACGACGTGAATGGCGACCTGGTCACTCTATATCGGGTGGTGCAGCATCACTTGGAGGAATTTGTCAGGCACTTCAAGTGGGCGCTGGCCAGCCGTGAGCTTTACAAGTGGTTGCAAGCCACTCCAGTCGAGACCTTGACCGATATTCAGCGCGCAGCCAGGTTCTTTTATCTCCAGAGGCTTGGCTTTGGGGGCAAGGTAACTGGGCAGACCTTTGGCACGGCCACCACGTCCCGGCCGGGGCTCAACTTGTTGCGCATGGAAGAACAACTGAGCGCCGTCCACCTTCGGCTGCACCAGGTGTTTATCGAGAGGCTGGAGTGGTCGGCTTGCGTCAAACGCTATGACCGCCCCCACAGCTTGTTCTACCTCGACCCGCCGTATTGGGGCACTCAGGGCTATGGCGTCGCCTTTGGGCTCGATCAGTACGATCTGATGGCCCAGCTGATGGACGCTATGAAGGGTAAGGCGGTCGTGAGCGTGAATGACATACCGGAGATGCGCAAAGCCTTCAAAGGCCACCACATCAAGCGGGTCAGTATCAGTTACACGGTCGGGGCCTCGGGGCGTGGTCGGGAGCCAAAGGGCGAGCTGATCATCAGCAACTTCAAGCCAGGCGTTTAAGGCGGGTTTGAAGTTCGTTTAATGGTGGATCAAAGATGCGCTGAAATATGGCGAAAATGCTGGATCAAATCAAACGTTCGCCCGGTTCAAACTAAACGTCGCGCTACTGTTGAGCTGCGGCCACCGCGGCGTCAAAAAATTGACGCAGCAAGGCGCGTTGATCAAGCGGGCCGCTTGGGGGAGGGGTTAAACGAGTCATGGCCGTGGAAACCCGTTGTTATGCAAAATATAGGCT
>Ga0209123_1000778_pt1 | contig 37074 bp, 33 predicted proteins | sample BarGraIncu00431A_FD_184500 | JGI IMG/M metagenome (GOLD analysis project Ga0209123, IMG submission 184500) | Arctic peat soil microbial communities from Barrow, Alaska, USA - Barrow Graham LP Incubations 004-31A (SPAdes) (version 2) | ecosystem: Environmental > Terrestrial > Soil > Wetlands >... | reverse complement strand
AACGCAAGTCGTCATACAGCAGAAAGACAGAAAATACATCTATCAGGTTAATTTCACCATGGCAATATCAATTTGCCTGCACTATTTCAGATGTAGGAATGTAGAATCACCGCCTAATGTAGAAGCATTTATTCAAAAGAATATATTACCTATACGAAATGGAAGAAGAGACCCTCGCAAAGTCAGAACCAAATCGTCAGTTAGCTTCATATATAGAGTAGCATAAATAATCACTAATAAAAATATTTTTTGACGGAGAAATGTCTCTGTCTTATTTGCATGCCCAAAAATAAGAGTTGTAAAAGAAAAAAGCCAATTGAAAGCATACATACTTTCAATTGGCTATAATTCTATTTGTCACAAGATGGTTAACTTAATGACATTGGGGCTTCCCCGGCTTTTCTAATAAACTATTTTGCAGTTTTACCTTCTACATATGCTCTGTCAAAGTACATCATACCAGTAGGTATCTTTCGAACTCCTTTTACATATGTTTTGCAAGCTACATTGCTTACATAGAAAGCTACTGGAATCAATGGCATATCCTCCATTAGTATTTTTTCTGCATCATGTAACATAATCATTCTCTTAGCAGGGTCTACTTCTTTCTTTGCACCCATTACTAACGCATCATATTTTGGGTTATTATATTTAGGGTCGTTATTTCCATCAGTACTAACCAATATATCCATGAAGGTCATTGGATCCATATAGTCTCCAATCCATCCGTCTCTAGATATTTGATAGTTTCCTGATTTTCTTTGTGGAACGAATACTTTCCAATCAACTTCGCTTAATTTAACAGTTATACCTAAATTCTTTTTCCACATATCTTGAACTGCTTGTGCTACTTTTGCATGTATCTCACTTTTGTTATAAGCATAATCAAATACCGGGAAACCTTTTCCATCAGGGTAACCTGCTTCAGCAAGAAGTTTCTTTGCCTGTGCTATATCACCTTTTCCATCATAGAAATCCCCCCCAACAGTTCTAAACTCCTTAGAAGCATCTGAATCTGAAATACCGAAAGGAACCCATGCTGTTGCAGGTTTACGAGGATCTTTCCATACTGCCTGAATAAGTAAAGATCTGTCTATCGCTAAAGATAATGCTTTTCTAACCTTAGCATTATCTAAACCCTTTATTTTGTTATTAAGGGTTATATAATAATTTCCTATATATGGTACTGAAACAGCTTTTTTATCAGCAACTAATTTTGGTATATCGTTACTTGGTAAATCATCAAGGTAATCTACTTCTCCTGTTTCAAAAGCAGCAAGAGCAGAAGTGGATTGAACTATCATTACAAACTTCATTTTATCAAGCTTAACTTCGGCTTTATTCCAGTAATTATCGTTTTTAACATACTCCATACTAGCATCATGTGTCCATGAAGTAAGTTTAAAAGGTCCATTTCCTATAAAGGTAGCAGGATCAAGTGTCCATTTTTCAAGATTTTTTTCTACTATATCCTCTCTTACAGGCATCAAGGTTGAAAGTGCACAAAGTTGTAAGAAATATGGTGTTGGAACTTCTAATTCAACTTCAAGAGTGTAATCATCTGTTGCTTTTACTCCAACATCTTCAACTTTGGCTTTACCACCATTATAAGCCTGACCATTTTTCAAATAATATAATTGATTTGCATAATCTGAAGCAGTTTTTGGATTCAAAACTCTTTTCCAAGAATATTCAAAATCCTTTGCAGTTAAAGCCTTTCCATCTGACCACTTAGCATCTTTTCTTATATGAAACACATATTTTGTAGGAGCTTTAGCATCAAAATCAACTTTTTCAGCAGTACCTGGTACTGGTTTATTGTTTTCGTCTAGTCTCATAAGACCCTCAAAAACTTGATTTGCTATAGTCATTCCGCCTACTGTTGTAAGAAGAGTTGGATCTATAGAGTCAGGTTCTGCTCCCAGATTGTAAACAATGGATTGCTCCTCAACTACTTTTGTTGCCTCCTCTGTTTTCTTTGTGTCTTCCTTTACAGGCGCTTTAGTAGTACAACCTGCAAGCATAGTCATAGTAAGTGCAACGCATAAAGCCATAGTTATTTTTCTGCTTATCTTTTTCTTGTTCAATATTAACATCCCCCTTTATATATAATTATCTAAATATTTAAGGATTAAGCTAGTTACACTCCACCCTTTAATAAAGATGACAGGCTACATTATGGTCTCCACCCATACTTTTTAATACTGGAGTTACACTGGTACAAATTTCTTTAACAAATCTGCATCTACCTGCAAATCTGCATCCTTCAGGTGGGTCGATAGGGCTTGGAATATCTCCTTCTAGTATAATTCTATGACTAGCTGCAGCTTCATCAGGATCTGGTAATGGTATTGAGGATAATAATGCTTGTGTGTATGGATGCAGTGGATGTAAATATACCTCATTACTATCACCAATTTCCATCATCTTTCCTAAGTACATTACTCCAACTCTTTTTGAAATATGCTTAACCATAGATAAGTCATGAGCTATAAAAAGGTATGTAAGACCCATGTCTTGTTGTAGTTCTTCTAACATATTCACTATTTGCGCCTGAATAGAAACATCAAGAGCTGAAATAGGTTCATCACATACTATAAAATCTGGCTCAACTGCTAGAGACCTAGCAATGCCTATTCTTTGTCTTTGGCCACCAGAAAATTCATGTGGGTATCTATTTATGTGTTCATTATTTAAACCAACAATGTCTAACAGTTTTTTTATTCTATCTTTTCTTTCATTTCCAGTTGAAAGTTTATGAATATCAATAGTTTCACCAATAATGTCTCCAACTGTCATTCTGGAATCTAGGGAAGCATATGGGTCTTGAAATATTATTTGCATTTCTTTTCTAAAAGGAAGCATTTTCTTAGGCGAGAGAGTTTCAATATGATGTCCATTATATATTATTTCACCAGAAGTTGGTTCGTAAAGCTTTAAAATAGTTCTGCCACAGGTGGTCTTCCCACATCCAGATTCTCCTACCAGACCTAAGGTTTCTCCTTTTTTTATATCAAAGCTTAAATCGTCAACTGCCTTAACAAAACTATTTCCTTTTCCGAAAAGTCCCTTTCTAACAGGAAAATATTTTGTTAGGTTTCTTACGGACAATAGGTATTCCTGGTCCTTCATATTATCTGCTCCTTCCTAAGTGGTCTTTCTACTTTTGGGGCATCAGGATGATTTAAAAAGCAAGCGGCACTGTGAATGCTGGTAGTTGAATCAATATTATCAATTAAAAAATGTTCAGGCATCTCCACCATACATACCTCCATTGCAAACTCACATCTAGGAGCAAATGGACACCCTTTAGGAGGATCCATCAAATCTGGTGGTTGTCCCTCTATAGGTTTCAATTTTTCACGTACAAGATTCTTAGGATTAGGAATACTATTTAAAAGTCCCCAGGTATAAGGATGTTTTGGATTATAAAAAATATCTCTTGTGCTTCCTCTTTCAACAATATATCCACCATACATTACATTAACACTATCGCAAAGATCTGCTACAATGCCCAGATCATGGGTTATTAAAATTATCGAAGTATTAAGTTTTTTCCTTATGTCCTTAAATAGCTCTAATATTTGAGCTTGAATGGTTACATCAAGTGCTGTTGTTGGCTCGTCCGCTATTATTAGTTTCGGATTGCAGGAAAGAGCTATTGCAATCATTACTCTTTGCCTCATGCCACCTGAAAATTCATGTGGATACTGTTTTAATCTTGCTTTAGGGTTTGCAATTCCAACAAGCTTGAGCATATCTATGGAAAGTTTTCTTGCTTCTTGCTTTGAAACCTTTTTATGAAGTATAATAGGCTCTACCATTTGTTTCTCTATGGTAAGAACAGGGTTAAGAGAAGTCATAGGATCTTGAAATATCATGCTCATGTCGTTTCCTCTGATAGTTCTCATAGCCTTATTGTTGTATTTTGTTATATCTACGTTATCAAATATAATTTCACCATCAATCAATTTACCATTATCAGTTAATAACTTCATTATGGAAAGCATGGTTACTGATTTTCCACTACCAGATTCTCCAACAATACCTAAAGCATGACCTTTTTCTAGAGTAATGGATACATTCCTAACAGCTTTTACTTCTCCAACATGAGTAAAAAAAGAAGTATTTAAATTTTTAACTTCCAGAATTTTTTCCAAGGTAATCACCTACTTTCTCATCTTTGGGTCAAGGGCATCTCTTAAACCGTCACCAAAAAGGTTAAAACCAACCATTGTTATTGAAATAGCTAAAGCCGGAATAAATAATTGATAAGGAAAAGTTTTATATGTGGCTAGTGCATCGTTGCAAAGTGTTCCCCAACTTGACATTGGAGCCGCAACACCAAGCCCAATGAAGCTTAAAAAAGCTTCTGTGAAAATCGCTTGAGGTATAGAAAGTGTTAAAGTAACTATTATTGCACCCATTGAATTAGGTATTAGGTGTCTTAAAATAATTCTGAGTTTACTTGCACCTGCAGCTTTTGCAGCCAATATGAATTCCTGCTCCTTTAAGGATAGCACTTGTCCACGTACTATACGGGCCATTCCAACCCAATATATAATTCCAAGGGTTATGAATACATTTAGGAGACTCTTGCCTAAAACCACCATTAGAAGTATTACATATAGCATCATTGGTATACTATAAAGTACATCTACGATACGCATCATAATATTATCTACATTACCACCATAATAACCTGAAATACCGCCATATAATACCCCTATAGTCAGATTAATAATTGCAGCTACAACACCTACAGAAAGAGATATTCTAGCTCCGTACATAACTCTTACAAATATATCTCTGCCTAGTTCATCGGTGCCAAACCAATGAATTTTATCAGGCCACTTGTTAGAATTTAAAAGATCATTTGTAGAATAATCAAATTTGCTTATTAAGGGACCTACAATAGCCATAATTAACACAATCATAATTATTGCCATTGAAAGCATAGCGACTTTGTTCTCTTTAAGTCTTCTACCTGCATCCTGCCAATAAGTTTCGCTTTCACGATTTGCTACATAGCTTTGTCTTTTTTCAATGCTTACCGGTTCAAAATTCGGTTTTTTTATATTATCTTCAGCCATTATCACCACTACCCTTCAATGTTAATCCTAGGATCTACAAATGCATAAAGAATATCTACCAAGAGATTACATACAATTAATAAAAAACTATAGAAAACTGTCACTCCAAGGACTAAGGTATAATCTCTGTTAGAAATACTATCCACAAACGATCTACCAAGGCCTGGTATTGTAAAAATTCGCTCTACTACAAAACTTCCAGTTAAAATCGCTGCCACTAGTGGTCCGATATAAGTAATTACAGGAAGTATAGCATTTCTTAATGAATGTACAATAACAATTGAAGTTTCAGATAAACCTCTTGCTCTTGCAGCTCTAATATAATCCTGCCGAATAACATCAAGTAAACTAGATCTTATAAGCCTAGAAATAAAAGCCATGGAAAATCCCGCTAGAGCCATTGCAGGTAGAACATAGTGTTTTGGACTCGATAGTCCAAATACTGGAAACCACCTCAGCTTTTCTCCTAAAAAATATATAAGAAGAGTAGCAATTACGAAGGATGGGATAGTAACACCTAAGGTACTTATAAACATTGCCAGGTTGTCCTGCCACTTACCTTGTTTATAAGCGGATATTATCCCAAGGATAATTCCAAAGACTAATGATATAGAAACGGCAACAGCTCCGAGCTTCGCGGATACAGGAAAGCCTCTATTAATAATATCATTAACAGATGTTCCTCTCTGTTGAAATGAAGGTCCAAGATCTAATTTTACTAAATCACCAATGTAATCTTGATACTGCCACAATAGGGATTTATCTAAATTATATCTTTCTTGAATGTTTTTCAATATTTCTGGTGGGAGAACCTTTTCTCTGTCAAAAGGACCACCAGGAATTACGTGTGCAAGTATAAATGTTGCAGTAACAACCACCCATAAGGTGACGATACTTGAAAGAATTCTTTTTAGTATGTATTTTGACATGCAACCACTCCTTACATTGTAATTATTAAAGTTTAAACAAATATTTGTTTACCATTTATCAATATTTATTTAAAAATAACATAATATTGTGTTATTTGCAAGTTTTTTCATATGCAAATTCTTTTATATTCCATTTTTTACCTCAGAAAAGAAGAGTGAATTATATCCCTAATGTGAAAAGATTCAAACAGGTGCAAATTTATGGAGTGTTTAATTAACAAATAAAAGTAATAGACCTCTACTATGTTCTTTTCAAACATAGTAGAGGTCTATTTTTTTACTGTTAGAGAAGCTTTTTCCCTTGTACGACTTGTTTATCAAGGCCCACTTCACTATTTTGCATTTCATTTTTGGAACTATTAAATTCTTCTTTGATATCACCAGGCTTTAAAGCATCATCACCACTTTTTTTTCTTGTATTATTTCCATTTTTGAAAATTTCTCCCGATATGAACATATATAAATACCTCCAGTAGTTAATAATACATTTATATTGCCCTATTCTTTAAAAAAATATTATATAGAGATTACTTAACTAGATTTAAATTTTTTTTTCTTCTCTACCGCCAGGGCTATAATAATTGCAGCCACTGTTCCGCCCCAAACTATTCCACATCCGATAATCATCATTACTATAGCACTTGTTGACATACGAATCCCTCCAATTAATTATTTGTTTTGGAATCTGCATTTACTTCTTTATTAACTAATTTGGTGACTACTGTTTGTGCGTTTGCGGTCCACTTTTTCTTATAGAATACAATTGCTGCACCAATCATTATAACTACGGTTCCCCAACCAAATACGATGTTAGAAACTATTCCCACCATATCTTTATTTAATAATTCAGTAATTATGTTGAATAGATTTGTTATTACAACAGCTCCCAGCAATAACGGTGTAAAGTATCTCAATAGATAATCCCACCACTTTCCAACTTTAAAGTCAGAATAAGCATTGGCTTCTTCGCGAAGCTTACTAGTACCATAAATGTAACTAACTAAAATAACTTCTGTAAGTCCCAGTCCTGCAATCACAATGTTTCCTACATATGCATCTACAATATCTAAGATATAGTTAAATCCTGCATAGCTTGCAAAAAATGCACTGCCACATAAGCCCACAATAGAAATAGCTAAAACAAGCTTTTCTCTAGAAACATCAAATTTATCTAGAGCCGCAGTTGCAAATGATTCTAACATTGAAATACTGGATGACAAACCTGCGATAAATAGACAAAAGAAGAAGATAAAGCCGAGTAATCCTTGGACCACTACATTTGTTGACATTGTTGAAATAGCAATTGGGAAGGCGATAAATGCAACACCTGCACCTGTACCAAATGATGTAAATTCTACACCCATGGCACTTACTAAGTAGCCTAGTGTTGAGAATACTAATACCCCAGCAATAAGGTCAAAACTTGCATTGGCTAAGACTGTAATAATTGCGCTGTTTACAATATCTGCTTTATCATCTAAGTATGAACCATAGGCAATCATAACACCTACAGCTAAAGTTGTTGAGAAAAATACTTGAGCATAAGCCGAAACCCAAATACTTGGATTTAAAATCTTTGAGAAATCTGGTTTAAAGAGTGCTTCAAGCCCTATAGTGGCACCGTCTAAACGAACTGCGTTAATCATAAATATAATCATGAGTATCATTAACATAGGTGTGAAAAACATGGACATTTTTTCTATTCCACCAGAAATACCCTTTCTAACAATAAGCCAGTTGCAAAGCCAAACTACAATGACTGCTATTAAAATATAAACACTGATTCCAGCACCATAATCTAATGCATTTTTTGCACTTCCTGTAACCATACCCATAATAGGTCCTGGATCTGAAAGCCAGTTAATAATACCAAAGGCATGTCCTAATGAAAAAACCATAAAGACAACTGCTACAGCAATGATTGCACAGTAATAAGTCATAACCACAATAGGTACCATTACTTGAATCCATCCAACAATTTCTAATTTCTTTTTTAAGCTTGAAAATGCCTTTACTGATCCTCCACGAATTTTTCTACCAAAAGCATACTCCATAATCATTAAGGGTATAGCGCAAGTAATCAATGCTACAAAATAAGGTAAAAGAAATGCACCTCCACCATTTTTATATGCTTGGAATGGAAATCGCCATAAATTACCGAGTCCTATTGCAGCTCCTGCTGCTGCAAAAATAAAGCCTTTCCTACTTTTCCAATTTTCTCTCATTTCCTGCTTCCTCCTTTGCTTTTTAACTAACGTTACCATTTCAATAAATTCTTGTCAATATTGATGGTAATTAAAAAAAATTACCTTTTTACTGTTTAATTTTTTGCAACTTATTTAAAACTTCACAATAATCACTATCTAGTTTCTCTATAGTTAATGTCAATGTTAGTTTTCACTCCCAATGTCACTTTATTATATTTAAAAACATATTATATACTGTCAAATACTAATTTGACAAAGGGGCGAGAATATGAATTTTAATGGGTTAACAGGTAAAGTGATAACCCCTTCTGATAAGGAATATCCTTTTCTACGACTTGAATACAACCGTGACATAAACAAATTTCCTTTGGCTATTGTATATTGTTACTATCCTATAGATGTATCTAATTCCATAAAATGGTGTAAAAGAAACCATATAGAACTGCGAATTCGTACGGGTGGTCATAATTACGAGGGCTATTCAACAGATACAGATGTTTTAGTAATTGATACCACCTATATGAATAAAATTTATATTGATACTAATAACAATATTGTAAATATTCAAGCAGGTGCAAATTTATGCAGTGTATATTCGAAACTTGCTGATAAGGGGTATGGTTTCAATGGTGGGACATGTCCTACTGTTGGAATATCGGGCCTAGTATTAGGTGGAGGAATAGGTTTGTCCTGCAGAAATTTTGGTTTAGTAGCAGACAATCTTCTAGAAATACAAATAGTGAATGATAAGGGCATCTTATTAACTGCAAACAGACATGTCAATTCCGAATTATTTTGGGCTTGCAGAGGAGCTGGTGGAGGAAATTTTGGAGTAGTAATCGCTTATATTTTCAAGGTTTATGAAGTGGATAAAATTACTGTTATACAGCTTAGATGGAATGAAGTCTCCAGAGAAAGCTTCTTAAACTTATGGCAATGCTGGTTAAAAACCGCCAACAGAAAGATTAGCTGCTTTGCAGGATTTAACAAAGAAGGCATATATCTAAATGCATTTTTCTATGGAAATAAATTAGAGGCTGAAAGAATTTTAAAAAGCTTTTTATTGCTTCCTGGTTTACTAGAGGATTCTTCAATAGAATATGTACCTTTTATTGAAGCCGTACGTGCCATCGGATCTTTTTATGGACCAGCGAATAGATTTAAAGCTACTGGAAGATTTGTATATAGTTCTTTATCTAAAAGAACTATAAGAAATTTAGTCCAATACGTGGACAATAGTCCAGGGGAAGATAACTGTTATATTAGACTATATTCTTTGGGTGGTGCAATACGAGAAATATCTAGTAATTGTTCAGCATTTTTTTATAGAAATGCTGAATATATTATTGGTATAACGGCTGATTGGGAGATTAATGACGATGCAAACCTCTATAAGAACTGGGTTGCAGAGGTTTTTCAATATGCTAAACCCCTAACAAATGGAACCTATGTAAACTTCCCTTATGCTGAGCTTAAAAACTATGGATATGAATATTACGGTGAAAATTATCCTCATCTTAAGAAGATAAAAAGAATCTATGATCCAAATAATATATTTAAATTTGAGCAATCAATAAAACCATAATAGTTTCAAAATTAAGGTGGCAAGGAAACCCATACTTTGGGTTTTCTTGCTTTAAATAATAAAAATAAAATATTCTATTGACACATATAGTGTTAGATGATAATATAGTTTATGTTAATGGAATATTTTCCATTAGTCGAAACCTATGCAGATGTGGCGGAATTGGCAGACGCACTAGACTTAGGATCTAGCGCTTTACGGCGTGCAGGTTCAATTCCTGTCATCTGCACCAAAAAAGCATTCATTTTATGAATGCTTTTTTTATTTGTCAAATTATCTAATTTATCTCTTTTTATGTTCAATAAAAATAACATCTATTATAAAAAATTATCCCTTTACTCCACCTATGGTTAATCCTCCTACTATTTTCTTTGATAAGAAAATAAATGCTACCATTATAGGTACTATAGAAATAGCAACACCTGCGAAAACAGCACCATACTCTGTTTGATATGTTCCTCTAGCGAGCATTACCATTATAGGAAGGGTAAATTTCTTAGGATCAAATAGTAATATCAGTGGTATTAAAAAATTGTTCCAAGTATTAATAAAAGTAAATATAGACATTGTAGCAACAGATGGAAATATTAAGGGCAAAACTATGCTATTAAATATTTTAAACTCGTTGCACCCATCTATTCTGGCAGCTTCAATAAGAGAATCACTAATTGCCCCATCTGTATATCCTTTAATGAAAAATACCGATGCCGGAGTGGCAATAGCCGGTATTATTAAAGGCAAGTAAGAATCAAGTAATTTAAAACTCTTTACTAATTGAAATAATCCTATCATACCCAATTGTGTAGGAATCATCATTGTACCCAGTAGTATCCAAAAGAGAATGGAATTACCCTTAAATTTAAACTTAGAAAAACCATAGGCAGTTAACGCACTAAAATAACCACTTATTAAAGTAACACAACTTGCTATTATTAAACTATTAAAAAGGCCTTTCCAAATAGGTTGACTTTGTAGTAACCTCTTATAATTCACCATAAATGCTGTTCCAGGTTTTAAAGACAAAGTTGTAGCTATTTCACCATTTGTATGCGTGGCATTAATTATCATGATAAAAAACGGCAAAAAACATAAAATGGCAAGTGCTGTCAAAGCTATATACATAAGTATTTTCTTAATAATACTGCTTATTTGTTTTGTAGCTTTTTTATTTCTAACTGATAGTTTTGCATCTGCTTTTAATATAATATTACTTTTCATCTCTACCACCTCTATTCGTAATCAGCATTTTTGTTTATAAATTTAAAAGAAATTATTGCAAATACAAGTATTATTAGAAATAATGCATATCCCACAGCAGCGCCATATCCATAGTTATTGTTTACAAATGCAGTTCTGTAAAGATACATAACCATTGTCATAGTTGCATTATTAGGGTCTCCTGCTCCTCTAGATAGCGCATAAGGTATATCAAAAGATTGCATTCCTCCTATTAATGAGGTTATAAATGAGAATAAAATTGTTGGTCTTAATAGTGGAATCGTAATAGAAAAGAACGCTTGTATTTTAGTAGCACCATCAACAGTGGCAGCTTCATAAAGTTCTTCAGGTATATTTTTCATTCCCGCCATAAATATTAGCATGCTGTATCCAAACCACATCCAGAAGGAAGTAAGTGAAACTATTCCTCTAGAGTAACCTTCACTCATGAGAAAATTTATTGGTTCCTTTATTAGATGCATATTCATTAATATCTTATTTACAGATCCTGCTTGCCAATCAAATAAAAATGCAAATAGTATACCAATTGAAGTTGCAGTAACTAGATTAGGAAAGAAATATACTGCTCTAAAGATATCTTTACCTTTTAATCTTGCTTCATTTAATAACACAGCTAAGGTTAATGCCAAAATCATTTGAGGAATAACCCCTCCGAGCCACATAATCCAGGTATTAACTATGGTTTTTATAAAAATCTGGTCTGTAAATAATCTTGCATAATTTGCTGTCCCTACGAATTTAACCTTTTTCGACATACCGTCCCATTTAAGAAAACTCACATAGAGAGAATAAATCATAGGATATAATTGAAAAATTAAAAATGTCATAAAAAACGGTGCAATGAATAATAATCCGTATCTTTCTTTATTTATTCTAGCTTTAGCCAAACAAACACCTCCCATATATAATGAGCCTTATTTACTTAAAAACAGTCAATAAGGCTCATTTTTTTATCTTCCTTTATATACCTTTTGAATTAGTCTACTTTTATGTCAGGGTATGCACTATTTACAGCAGCTTTAAAGGCTTTAATCATTGCATCCTTAGAAGCTGTTTTACCTGTAATTAATAAATCTACTTCTTTGTTCCAAGCATTATTAATGGTATCATCATATTGTGTAAATAATTTACCATTAACACCCTTAACAAGCTCTGTATAAGTTTTGTATACGTTTTGTCCTTTTAGGTATTTGTTATTTCCATCAGCAGATGTTGATAATGCAGCTTGAACATCTGTGTTATTCATGAAATCGCCCTTATCTTTAGCCTGTGCTGCCATGAAGTCTGCATCTGAAGTTATATACTTAACAAACTGCCAAGCGTTATCCTTTTGTGTACTCTTGCTAGCTATTCCAAGCCAAGTTCCGCCCCAGTAATAAGGTGTTGGCGCTTGTACAAATGCATAGTCGCCTTCTAATTTTGGAGCATTTATTCCTAATACGAAAGGAAGTCCCCAAGTTGGAAGCATGTATCCAAATGTAGTTTTATCAGACATAGATCCAGTCCAAGCTGGTGTCCATTGATTAAATTTAGCATCTAAACCTTCTTTTCTAATTGTAGCTGCTTGATCAATATAGTCAATCATTTTTTGATCAATAACTAACTTATCATCTTTTACCCATCCCTCAGTACGGCTACCAATAGCAACATTTACTAATTCATTATATCCAGCTAATAACTTAACTTTTCCAGAACTTTTCTCCTTAAGCGTTTGGCCGAGTTTGATAAAATCTGCTGTTGTAGTCATCATCTTTTGAATATCTTCTGGATTTTCAGTACCAAGGTATTGCTTGGCAATACTTCTTTTATAGAAAAATCCGCCCGGAGTTGCCTGCCAAGTTAAAGCTCTAATAGACTTGTCTTCTTCATTTCGCCCCAAATCTATAGTATATGGTACCATTTTGCCTGTAAGTGTTTCTGCATTATAAGGTGCTTTTGTTAGATCCTCATAGAAATCTAAATTTGTAAATTTCTTTACATAAGCAGCTTCTGATAAGAAAATATCAGGTACTCCTACGCCAGCACTCATTGTAGATGAAATTTTAGTTGTATACGCACTATTGTCATTTGGTATTGATACAAGCTCCACAGTGATATTAGGATAAACTTTGTTAAACTTATCGATTATGCCTAAATCCTTAAGTTCAGTATTCCAAGACCAAATTTTTATAGTTCCTTTGTAATCTGCTGGTAATTTAGCAGCCCCTTCAGTTACAGCTGGAGTTTGCTCTGGAGCTTTCTCTGGAGTTTTAGCTCCACAACCAGCTAACATTGAAGTAACCATTACTGTTGATAGTGTTAACAATGCAATTTTCTTTAAATAATTTTTTTTCATTATTGTCCCCCTTTAATAATAAAATTTATTAATAAATAACATCCTTAAAAGGATATTATAATACTCATAATTTTTAAATAAACCCGTGTTTATTAGTTGTTAAAAATGTAAAACAATCTATTTTAGCGTCTTACATGAATTTCTTTCAATCAAATCAATAGGTACAGTATAATTTGCTGAAAAATTAGAATCATTTTCTATTGAGGTTATTAGACTATTTGTTGCTACTGAGGCCATTTCCATTAAAGCCATCCTCACAGTTGTAAGCGGTGGATTTATATACCTAGCGACTTCTATGTCATCAAAGCCAACAATAGAGATGTCTTCTGGTACTTTTAAGCCAGCTTCTTGAATTGCTTGAAGAGCTCCTATGGCCATATTATCATTTCCGCAAAATATTGCAGTAGGGATTTCTTTTTGAAGCAATTTTTTTGTAGCATTATATCCCCCATTGATTGTAAAATCACTTTTAACAATCAAGCTATTTTTTATGGTAATTCCAGCCTCTGCTAATGCTTTTTTATAACCATCAAGTCTTTCCATGGAAGATAAATGTTCTGATACCCCTACTATATGTGCGATTTTTGAATGTCCTAGGTCAATTAAATAATTAGTAGCTTTAAATGCTCCACCGTAGCTGTCAGCATTTACAATTATACATTTTTTATAAACCTCTTCATCTGATTTTACAGCTTGATCTAAAAGTGCCACTTTAAAACCAGAATTTATAATTTCTTTTATTTCTGGCTCTCCATTTTTTTCTCCAATAAATATTCCACCGGCTATTGTCTTATTATAAAAAATCTCTTTTACTTTTTTATAATCTTTTTGTTTACTTACTATGGAAACGAGTACGTTATAACCCATTTTACTTGCGTTATCTATAACTGCTCCAGTAAAAGGTGAAAAGTAAGAAGACGCCGTAACTTGTTTACCATTTGAATCTACCTTCATATCAATTATAAATAAGCCAATTATTCTATTTTTAACTCCTGCAAGCATTCTAGCTGATGCGTGTGGTACATAGTTATTTTCCTTAATTATTTGTTGAATTCTTTCCCTAGTTTCTTCTGGTACATTAGAATAATTATTAATCACTCTTGAAACAGTGCTTCTTGAAACTCCTGCTATTTTCGCTATATCTATACTGTTCATATCCGCACCCCTTATCTAAATTGTAAACGCGTGTTTATAATCTAATAATACTACATTTTTTCATCCATTTCAAGCTCTAATTAGTTGAATTTTCTTTAAATTACTGAGTTTAAATAGATTTTACTCCAATTATATCCAATTTGCTCCTTTTCTTTGAAAATCGTTTACATATTTTTTCCCATTTCTATTTCTATTTTATGTTCAGCACCATCACCAAACACAGGAAGTATTCTCTGTTTTATAATTTTTCCATCTACTTTTATTGTTTTCACACCCTTTGAAACATGATTAGGATTTTTAACTTCAATATTGTAGATGTCTCCCCTATATACTCTTTGAACCTCAAAACCATTCCAAACACTTGGAATACAAGGATTTACACTAAGTCCATCATATTCAGGTTTAACGCCCAATATCCACTGAGTAATTGCAAAATAATTCCATGCAGCCGTTCCTGTAAGCCAAGAATTTTTAGCTTCTCCATATCTTAACGCATCTTTACCCGCTACCATTTGTGAATAAACATAAGGTTCCGTTCTATGGACCTCGCTTATTTCTTCAACATAGGCTGGAGCAATTCTTTTATATAAATCAAAGGCTCTATCTCCTCTACCTAAAACTGTTTCAGCAATCATTATCCATGGGTTATTGTGGCAGAATATACCTCCATTTTCTTTATATCCTGGTGGATAAGATGAAATTTCACCAATGTTTACATCATACTTACTATAAGATGGGGCTTGAAGCATAATACCATACTTAGTGTCCAATCTTTCCTTAACAGAATTTAACGCTTTTAATGCTAACCCTTCTTCTACACCGATACCTGCCATTACGCAAAAACCTTGTGATTCGATATATATCTGGCCCTCTTCACATTCTTTACTACCTACTTTATTTCCAAAAGCATCATATGCTCTTAAAAACCAATCTCCATCAAAACCTTTTTCTATAACAGACTCTTTCATTTCATCAATATGTTTTTGGGCTTTTATAACCTCTTCTTTTAATCCGCGCCTCTTGCATAGCTCTACATATTCAGGTCCAATAAACACAAACATTCCTGCTATTAGCACAGACTCTGCAACTCTTCCATCTGGGTCTCCAAAGGTTTGAAAAGATTCATCTGGTTCTTTAGAAAAACAATTTAAATTCAAGCAATCATTCCAGTCAGCCCTTCCGATTAAAGGAAGTCCATTAGGTCCAAGATTATTAACAACATGATAGAAAGAGCGCTTTAAATGCTCCATTAGTGTGTCCTTTATATTATCATCACAGTTAAAAGCCACCTGTTCATTTAGTATGTTAAAATCTCCAGTTTCTTTTATATAGGCTGCTGTTCCTAAAATTAGCCATAATGGATCATCATTAAAGCCTCCTCCAACTTCAAAATTCCCTTTTTTAGTTAGTGGTTGATATTGGTGATAGGCTCCACCATCTTCAAATTGTGTAGCAGCTATATCTAATATTCTTTCCCTTGCTCTTTCAGGAATTTGATGCACAAATCCAAGTAAATCCTGATTAGAGTCCCTGAAACCCATACCTCTACCAATTCCAGACTCAAAATAAGATGCGCTTCTAGACATATTAAATGTTACCATGCACTGATAGGGATTCCATATATTAACCATACGATTTAACTTGTCATCATCACTATTTATATTATATTTTGATAATAGGTTTAGCCAATATTCACTTAATGCTTCGAGTCCAGCTTCTACCTTACGATCAGTACTAAATTTATCTATCATATCTTTAGCCTTAGCCTTATTAATAACACCAGGACTTTCCCACTTTTCTTCTTCCCTATTTTCTACATATCCAATTATAAAAATTAAACTTGTTTCTTCCCCAGGTTTAAGAGTTAATATTTTACTGTGAGAACCCACTGGCGACCATCCACTAGCTACCGAATTATTGGACTTTCCGCTAGTAACAGCTTGTGGTGAATCAAACCCATTATATAATCCCAGAAATGACTCTCTATCACTATCAAATCCATCTATGTCTTTATTAACACTGTAGAAGGAATAATGATTCCGTCTTTCTCTATATTCCGTTTTATGATAAATCACAGAATTATCTATTTCAACTTCCCCAGTACTAAAATTTCTTTGAAAGTTAGTCATATCGTCATAAGCATTCCATAAGCAAAACTCAATAAATGAAAAAATCGTAATTTCCTTAGATTCACTTGTACTATTCACTATTTTAAGTCTATTTACTTCTCCATTATACTTTAAGGGTACAAACATCAATTGTTCTACTTCAATACCATTTTTTTCACTTTTAATCTTAGTGTATCCAAGTCCATGCCTACATTCATAGGAATCTAATTTAGTTTTTACTGGCATATACCCTGGTGTCCACACATCTGTGCCGTCATTTATATAATAGTATCTTCCCCCATTATCAACAGGTGCACTATTATACCTATATCTAGTTAGTCTTCGAAGCCTGGCATCCTTATAAAAACAATAACCACCACTAGTGTTTGAAATTAGTGAGAAAAAGTCTTCGGTCCCAAGATAATTAATCCACGGGTACGGAGTTTCAGGCGTAGTAATAACATATTCTTTTTTTAAATCATCAAAATATCCAAATTTCATTCTTCATGCCTCCCCCTTTGTATAATTCTATTTTATATAGGATTCATAAATTTATCAATTATCATAAAAGGTGGAATTAGCTATATTTATTACATTACACTTAATTAACGCGTGTTTATGAAGTATTTTATAGCTTTTCAAATTAATTTAAAAAGAAGCCTTATATATTACACTAAGGCTTCCTTCAAATAATCAGTAGCTTTCTGACCTTCTATTTCTAAAATAGGAGCAACATGAGAATAATCAACATTAAAAATATCACTATTAGTAATGGTATTATTCCATTTTCTAGAGTTTAAATGAAAAATTGAAAGAAGATTATCCATTCTCGAATTCATTGCAGGGATATGGGAAATCCTATCAAATATAATAAAAGGTAATTCTAGTAAAATTGAAAATACCGCCCCGTGAAATGAATCTGTGAAAAATACAGCAGCTGAATTTATGTAATCGATAAATTCACTTGGATCTGCAATATACCTATTTCTATCCTTTATATCTCCTAAATTTACTAATTCTAATTTATTCTCCGATGCGATTTGTTTAATTTTTTTTGCATTTTCACTTGTTACTCCCCCAAGAAAATAAGTTAACAAATATGGATTTTTAGGTTTATATAATGCAGGTTTGGATATAGAAAGCCACTTTTCTTTTGATAGCATAAGGGTTGGATCTACAAGAATAATAGAATCTCTTCCTGTGAGTACCTTAATTATTTCAGCTCCCTGGTCCTCTCTAATTGATAAGCTAGACATTCCCGATAACCAAACTTTATATTTATCTACATACTGGGGTGGAATTTCAGATAATCCAAAACTTGGAGCATAAGCTACTCTTTTATTCTTTGGAGCAAAGGTTAAAAAATCAATTCTTGAGAAATGTCTAAATGTGGGATTCCAAACTTGATCACTACCGGTAATAAAATAATCAAATTTATTTCCTAAATTTTTCGGAATATTATCTAATGAAATACTATAATTTGTTTCTGATATATTAGCTAAAGTGAAATTTTTAAAAGCTTCTATTCTTTTATTTTTACAATCCTTAATTTTATTTTTGTGCGCATATCTCCATATTTTAAAAGCTGTTTTTTCATATATCTCTTTAATTGTCATTCCCTTTAAATTGCTAACTTTCTTTATTATATTGATATTTTGGTTATCATTATGTGTAACCTTAGTAATATTAACAACGGTTTCTACAGAAAATCCCAAGGATTTTAATACTTCTTGCGATGCATAATTTTGCAATCTATTACCATAATTATCATAATCATTTATTGTTAAAATACCGATTTTCTTCATAATTACCCCCTTTTAAATTTTAGCTTTTCAATTTAAAATTACTATGAATTTTTAAAATTTTATATATGGACTTCGTTTTATCTCTTATATGATTTTTAGTTGTAAAATAATAAAAAATTAAATTCAATGATTTATTCTCAATCATCCTACCAATTATTTTTTTTTGAATACCTCCATAGGCAAAATATTTTAAATTTTTTCTAACTATATCATTTTCAATAATTTGTGATATTTTATTTTTGACTTCTGTTTTTTTATAATTTGTATCGCTACAAAATAAATTGCCCAAACACATTATAATAGCATCTGTGAATCTTGTTTCTACTAGTTCTTTATTTTGACCAAAATATTCATTATTACTATCTAGAAATTCTCTCATTGCTTTATACATAGTTTGTTGATTATTAAATAATTCACTATTAAATTTAGATGTAAGAGAATCATTATTATAATTTATATAATTATAAAGAGGTTTATCCATTATAGTTATATTTTTGCAATAACCCAAATACTCGAGATTGAACATAAGATCCTCTCCCCAATTTATTGAATTATCAAATTTAATATTATATTTTTTTATAATATCCCTAACATATAACTTATTCCAAAGATAATTAATATAAAAGTCCACGAAAAGATTTCCAATCCCATGTAAAAACTTATTTTTTGTAATAGCAACTTCATTATATAATTTACTATTTTTAGCAACAATTATCCCATTACTATCTTTATATAATCTTTTATATCCACATATAACAATATCAACATTCACATTTATTTCATTAACTAAAGTTTCTACCATATTTTGTTCAATATAATCATCAGAGTCAACAAATTCAATAAATTTACCTGTGGCAACTTCAATACCACTATTTCTGGCAGACGACACCCCCGAATTTTTCACATGCATAACTTTTATACGATGGTCCATATTTGCATAAGCATCGCACAAATATCCACTATTATCAGAGGACCCATCATTAATAAGGATTAGTTCTATGTTTTTATATGTCTGAGTTAAGATACTTGTAATACATTTATCTAAATACTTTTCCGAATTATACACAGGTACTATTATGCTAACAAGACTATTATCATACACTTTCTCACCTCATTAATTTGTAGAACAAACTTCATCAAGCCCTAGATCATTTTTAATTTTAGTGGTGGATATTTCTGGCGTTCTTGATAGATAAACTACTTCACAATATTCTTTCAAAAAATCAAATTTGCCTTTCCAATCATTTCCCATAACAAAAGTATCTACCTTAAAATCCACAACATCCTGAACTTTCTGATCCCAACTATCTTCAGGTATAACCAAATCTACATAGCGTATAGCTTCAACTAATTTTTTTCTTTGTTCATAGGGAAAATAGCACTCTTTACCCTTTATAGCGTTAAATTCATTAGTAGATAATGTTACTATAAGATAGTCTCCAAGTTCTTTAGCTCTTTTTAATATATTTATATGACCATAATGTAATAAGTCAAAAGTTCCATATGTAATTACTTTTTTCATAAATTTTTCTCCTTCTATAATTCTAATTTATCAAATAGTCTTTCTGTACTTTTAAAATCCGTATATTTATTAGTTTTATTATTTACTCTTTGTCTAACCTTCTTAAACTTATCTATATTATCATTTATCTGTTCAATGAAGCTGTGTAGCTGCGAAACATTTTTAATAATTGGGCCTGGAATCCAATCATATATATTCTCGAAAACAAAACCCCTACTGCTACTATATTCACCTAGATCATCCATTACAAATCCAATGGGTTTATTTAATATCATAAAATCAAAATAAACCGATGAATAATCGGTAATTAAGGCATCCACTTCTTGAAATAGTGAATATAGCTGCTCACCGATATTTTTAAAATCATTGTTAATAACTATTTTTATATTACTTAATTTTTTAAAATTCGTCTTTTTAAGAGTATCCATAGGATGTAGCTTAATTATAAGTAAATTTTCATTTTCCACAAGATATTTATTTAAATCTACTAATTCGTCCTTAGACAATAATGGCAATTTTGAATCTTTGCAATTACCATCCTCTCTTTTATCTCCCATCTTTGATTTTCTATATGTTGGCATCCATAATATTTTTTTATTATATTGCTCTCCATCTATACCCAACTTATATAATAAATTTCTAAATTTATTCATTCTATCATTTCTAGGTAACCCCGTAACTAATACTTTATCTTTATCTACGCCAAAAGCTTTTGCTATGACATCTTCAAATTCTTCTGATGTAGCTAAAGCATAGGTAAAATGCGCAACCTCTTCTTTTGTGGCATTATCCAAGTACCCAATGTTTTTTAGTGGCATTCCATGCCATAAATTAACCACGATTTGCTTGTCTAAACACTCCACTCCATTAAATGCTCCATGTGTATAAAATATATATTTTGAGGTCATGTAATTTAATATCCCCAGCAGTGATTTTTGCTTAATTACTTTTATTTTAAATTGTTTTTGTAATTCAACAATATCCTCTGGAACATACAAATTATTAACTAACCAAACTATTTCATATTGCATTAATTTTTTAGAAACCATATAATCAAATACGCTCATACAATTATCTGAAAAATCAGGGAAACTTACAAAGCATACCTTATTTTTATTCTTTCTTAAAATACTATTTATAGCTGCTAATAATTTTATTATAAATCTTCTCAATGTTCCAACCTCCTTGTAATGAAAAAAGGACGTCCTGTTAAGACATCCTTTTTCTTCAGTTGTTATTTTTTAGTTTTACTTGGTGATACTCTTTCACCAATCATTACTTCATTATAACATTTATATGATAAAAGCGATACCGTAAATCATTCCCTTTGTTGGGTCAAATAGGCTTCTAATATAACAACAGACTGCCCTATTAGGTACAGTCTGTTGAGGCTTTTGAATATTTTAGAAACCCCTTATCCATATTTAACTCTATCATTCCTGTTTCATTTAAATATTCAACATAGGACTTTAACATTCTTACTATCATGGTATATCTATATTTACTTTTTACATGAATCTTAAAATTTTCAATAACAGCCTTCAAGATATCCTCAATAGTCATAGCACCTTCTATAACAGTATATATTGTTGACGCTCGATTCTTATAAAAACTTATATTATCAGTTATAAGTTCTGTAATATCATCATACATACCTTTATGTGCCACTACATATTTGCTACATTTTAAGTCATAAAGCTTTAATTTACTTTTTAAATCCTCACTGAGTATATAAGCGTAGGGCATTTTAGCCCCCCTCATGACTTCATAGCTTATAAGGGTATCCCCTAGATATGCAACATCATCAGGAGTAGTGATACATATATGTGCAGGACTATGCCCTGGAGTATGAAGAATCTTAAATTTAATACCTTGCACCGTTATACTATCCTGATTATCCAAAATCATAATATCTGTTTGACAAACCATATGTCCAAAATGCTCTGTAACTTCGGATAATGTTTGGCTGTTGTAATAAAGCTTGAGATTCACTGTGGAGCTGCAAATAAGTGCCTCATATAATGGCATTGCAATAATACATTTATATTTTTCCTTTAAAAATGCATTATTCCCTACATGGTCTATATGAGCATGGCTACATATTATAGCAACAACTTTAAATTTGTTTTTTTCCAGAAGCTTAACTATTCCTTCTCTTTCTCCTTCTACCCATCCTGAATCCAACATAATAATTTCTTCATTATTAATTTTATAAAAAGGTATGTATAACATTCCAGTATCAATACAAAATGTATTTCCCTTTATTTCTCTTATTTCCATGTTTTATATTTATCCTTTCTTTTTATACTCTTTTATTTGTATTTTCTATTTATGGCTATGATTATAAATCGCAGTTGACTACATAGCTAATAATTTTTAGGTTTACTTGGTGAAACCCTATCACAAATTCATTCTTCTATTGTAACATCTATATGATTAAAGTGATACTACTCAGAATTAACGGGTTAAAAAATATCAAGATATAGTTGTTAAAATATTATTTAATAAAAAAACTAAATATACCAATGTATCGACCGATATATGATTGTAATAACTAATATTTAGGGGGATCAGAAAATTGTTTAAAAACAAATTTGCCGCAATTTTATTAAGTACTTTTATAATAATTACAACTTTAGCTATTTCTCAAATTACAGCAGTTGCTTCTCAATTAGTGGGACTCGAGGTTAACGTTAAACAATTTGGTGCTAAAGGTGACGGACACACAAATGATACAAAAGCCATATTCAACGCATTTAAGTCCATATCAAAAGCGAAAACAAAGGGAACTGTGTTTTTTCCTGCTGGAGATTATCTAGTAAATACTACAATTACTGTTCCGACCGGTGTATCAATTACTGGTGATAATAGAGATTTAACAACAATAAAACGTATAGATTCTAAAAACTCAGCAATTTTTAATTTAAAAGGCAATCAAATTATTAAGGATATAGCCTTTAGATCTCGTATTAATTTATATCCTACTGGTGATGATGTTACTATAACCGATTGTAAACTAACTGGTACATCACAAGGTATACAAAATGCTTCAACTATTAATAGATTAACTGTATCTAGTACCTTATTTGATGGTTGTGGCTATGGTATTCTATCAAATAAGGCACCCTCTTATGATACTACTATTAATGATTGTATTTTTACAAATTCTACAGCTGACGACATAGAGATTAATTCTCCCAGTAAACGGTGGCTAATACAAAATTGTAATTTTAAAGACAATGTATCTAAATCTATTTTTTCAGGTTTTGGAATTGGAGTTGCCGTTCATGTAAAAGAAATTACTATAAATAACTGCAATTTTTTAAATATGGCTTGCCAGTCAATCCATATTGAGGATTCTTCAGAGGTAACTATAACTACATGTACCTTTAAAAATTCTGGTAGATCTAATCATCCAGGAAATCCACACTCAGATATTGCTGTTCTATCAAGTGCTAAGGCTAATATTTCAGATTGTGTATTTTTAAAATCTGATAGTGGATATTCGGTAATGGGCATTTATAGCAATAATTCCATAATCAAAGAGTGTAAATTTTATGAAAAATGGTGTGGCTATTCTTCAAACTATTATGATTGTGAATTTTACGGTGATTCGACGCTTGCAGCAGGTAGTAGATTAGGCAAGGGAATAGATAGTCCAAGTGCGATGAAGATAGTGACCGGTTGTGAGTTTTTTAATCTATCTGTAGGGGTTGAATTTGGTTTTCTAGCTGCTGGCTCCTATGGAGGTACAGTGGAAAACTGTGTATTTACTAATTGTGATAGTGGAGCTGCCTCTAAGCGTACTTCTAAAATGATATATGCAGGCGCTAGTGAGGTAGTAAAAAACAATTTATTTAAGTCATGTCTTGTAGGTGTAAGTTTACCTAATGGAGGTAATGCTCCAAGAAGAAATTACACTGTAGTTAATAATCTTTTTTCAAGTTGTAAAACAGATTTAATTTTAGGCACATATATTCCGGGTTATAAACGCATAGTATCTAATAACTTAAAAAAATAAATGATGATATGCCTCTAAATTACTGAATACTTTTAATGAATATAATCAATGCTATACACTATATCATAAATTTAAATTTGTGAGGTGTATCACTATGATAACAAAAACTGATTCAACCTGTTTAACCTGGCATGAGGTTTTAATAGTAAAAGGAATAAATCCTGAAATATCAAAATCATTGATTGGATTTACATCATGGAACCAAAAGGAACTTCCTGATAAGCTTGGAAAACATATTACAGATATTTTACAAGAATATAGCGGAAAGGTAATTGTAAAAGATGTCATTGGTACTAAATATAACGATACTGGATTATTATTTCTAAGGAATGATATGCCCCAGGATGTTGCAACTGAAGTTTTCGATGCAATTATGAAATATGAGCAAGAGGAAGTTTATGATATTGAATAAATAAATTAAGCAATACCTTACAGAAGACAACTTAAAAATCTACTCTGTATAGTATTGCTTAAATTGTTTACTACTTTTTATCCGGATTTCAACTTTAGAACGGGTTCTCCCAACCAACATTTGTTTTTATAACTTTCGCTGGAACTCCTCCAACTAACGAATTAGCTGGAACATCTTTTGTTACTACCGAACCTACCGCTATGACAGCACCATCCCCTATAGTAACACCTTTCAAAATTGTAACCCTCATTCCTATCCAAACATTATTTCCAATAATAATTGGCTTTGTTTTCTTAAATCCATCATATGCTATATTGTGATTGTCAGAATCCCTAATAATTACATCTTCAGAAATTGCAACTCCTTCACCAATAGTTATTTTTTCAAAGCAACTAATATTAACATTATTGTTAATAAAACCACTACCCAAAGTCAATGTTGCACCTTCATTTACTGTAATATAACAACCATTGAAAATTTTAAAAGATCCGTTTACATAAACTTTTGCATTATTTCTTATTACAAATGTTGAATATGTGTAATTGCATCCATCCCAAGCAGGTCCAATTTCAAATGTTTTTTCAACCTCAAGAATGCTATTTTTTTCTTTAACAAATTTCACTCTTTTATATATAAGTATAGGTTTTCGTGTTTTCAACGTGTAAAATATACTTTTCAAAAATTTTATATTAATCATTCTTTTATATATTGGCAACATTTTATCCTCCAATAGTTAAATAGTATTTATATTATATATAAATTATTTTTCATACATATTGTTATAATAATTTTGGTACTCACCGGTGGTAATATTACTTAGCCATTCTTTATTATCTAAATTCCATTTTATTGTGTTTTTTATTCCTACTTCAAAAGTAGTTTCAGGGTGCCATCCCAACTCTTCTTTTATCTTAGCTGGATCTATTCCGTACCTTTTGTCATGCCCTTTTCTATCTTCAACATAAGTTATTAGTTTTTCTGTTATTTCACTATCTACATTTTCGTACAAATAATTTATAACAGTTTTAACTATTTGCATATTAGTTCTTTCGTTGTGTCCGCCTACATTATAAACTTCCCCTAGGCTACCACTATTTATAACCATATCTATAGCTTGGCAGTGGTCTACCACGTATAACCAATCTCTTATATTCATTCCATTACCGTATACTGGTAGATTTTTGTGATTTAAGCAATTGTTTATTAGTAATGGTATTAATTTTTCTGGGAATTGTCCTGGTCCATAATTGTTCGAACATCTAGTTATATTTACAGGCATTTTATATGTATCAAAATAAGCTTTTACCATTAAATCTGCACCTGTTTTACTTGAAGAATATGGACTATGCGGGTCTAGAGCCGTAGTTTCAAGGAAGAATCCTGTTTCGCCTAGTGATCCATATACCTCGTCTGTAGATATTTGCATAAATTTCTTGCCTTCTTTAAACCCATCTTTAACTTCCCATGCATTTTTAGCTATATTTAAAAGGTTTACTGTACCTAATATATTTGTCTTAACAAATATTTCTGGCTCTCTTATGCTTCTGTCTACGTGAGACTCTGCTGCAAAATTTACAACATAATCAATATCATTTTCTGTAAAAATCTTCTCTACTAACTCTTTATCACATATATCTCCTTGAATAAAAGTATAATTTTCATTGTTTTCTATGGCTTTTAAGTTTTCTAAGTTTCCTGCATAAGTTAATTTGTCTAAATTTATTAATTTTATATTTTCATATTTATTAAACATATAATGAATAAAGTTTGATCCTATAAAACCTGCGCCACCTGTTACTAAATATATTTTCATAATTGAGTACTCTCCTTTATATTGAAATGGAGCTCATGAACCTTTATACTCTATTATTCTAGAATGGCTCCTTGGTATAAGGCTTCAATATCTCCATGGATAAATCTTAATTTTAATAGCTCTTTATTTTTTTTAACAATAATATTTTTACCATAAACAAGAACTATCTCCTTATCATTACATTTTCTATATTTATTAATTAAATATTTGTTTGTAATAACCTGAATATCATACACTTTAAATTTACTATCTTTAAATATAAAGTAAGCACCTTGACCTTCTATTCCAAATGCCTTTATTTTTCTCACTATGCTATCATTATCGCTATTAAAATTTATTATTAAATCCGCATCATCTCTAGAATAATAAAGATATTCAGTATTCAAATTACTTAAATTCATTGCACTGTCTTCAATAAAACCTCTCTTATATGCAATTTCTAAAACATCAGCCTCTGCCAAAAATGATATTTTATATAATAATTCTAAATCTACATCTTCATTAATATCTATTGGAATTTGTGCTATAATGCTTCCTGAATCGATTGTATCATCCATTAAATGGCATGTAGCACCTGCTTTTCTATTAAACAGCAATGCTCCATTAATCGGATGTTTACCTTTTAAATCTGGTAATAGTGAAGGATGTACATTTATAAAGGTCTGATGTTGTTTTTTTAATTTTGACACTGGAATGATATAGGGGCATCCGTTTGAAATTAAAATATCAAAATCTGATATTTTAATTTTATCTAATAACATTTGTTTATCTGTTATTAACTCATGCTCTATATCATTTTCCGTTAAATACTTTTCCAAATAAGAATTTTTCACACATAGAATCTTTGTTATATTCATTTTTAAATCTATCATTTTCTTTAGAACATTGGCTCTGTTACCAATAAACAAGGCTCTTCTTTGAATGTTTTTCATTCCTACACCAACTCATATTGGTTTAACAACTGTTTTATTTCTTGTTTTGTATTAAACATTAAAACATCAATTATTGATAAGTTGGGAGTAAACTCATTATTAAACTGCTTATATTCTATATTTAAAGTTTTAATAAAATTCAATTTAATATTACTTTTATTAAATGTGTCCCTGCAATATAATTCTGTTCCACCAATTGGATTTATATATTGTGCAGACTTTAATATTTTATTTATTTCTAATATTTTATCTTGTCCCTTTAAGCTATCATTTTGGGGAATTTCAGATGATCTAATAAATTCAGTCTCAACTCCAATATAGTTACATATACATTCTAATGCATTAAAATTAAATTTTCCAACATTTAAATCCTCGTACTGAAAAATTTTATGCATCAACATAAATACTTTTTCAAAATTTATTGCTTTTTTATATGACATTGTTAACATATTATAAAATTTCTCTATTTCACTATTAAAAGTTTTGCAGCAATAATATCTTTCATTTATTGATTTAGTTTGTTCATCTTTTTCTACACTGAATGTAAATAAATGTTGTTTTTTATTTACCAAGAGATTATTTCTATTCATCCAACCTCTTTTAATATATTGCACATCATCATATATAACAAATTTATCAACCGCATTTATCAATTCAAAATATCCTAAATAAGGAAATAAATAAGGTTGCATTATTCCTATTTTCAATTTTATACCTCCCGAAATTATCTTGTTGTGAACGCTACTTCATTATTCACATTATAATTAAAATTTACAGTTTTCAAAATTATATTAGTAACCTTATTTAATTCTTTCTTTGTTAATGAATCATACATGGGTAGACATAAAATTCTCTCTGAAATATCATTAGATATAGGCATATATTGTTTATTATTAAGGTAAGACAATCTATCTAATGATGGATAAAAGTATCTTCGTGGCATTATTTGTTCACTATTTAATGCTAGTCTAACTTCTAAAAGGATTTCTTCTGACTTAAACACAACTGGAAAATAAGCATTATTAGTTTTTATATTTTTATTAATCTTCTGTAATTTTATATCATCATTTTCTTCAAAAGTTTCAACATAGTGATCATAAACTTTAGCTCTTCCATTTTTAATAACCTCAAATTCATCAAGTACACATAAGCCCATAGCAGCTTGAAATTCGTTCATTTTACTGTTTATACCTAAACACTCTATATTATCCGGTCCATTAATTCCAAAATTAATTATATTTTTAGCCTTTTCATATAAATCATCATCATTAAAAATTAATGCGCCACCCTCTATAGTATGGAATAATTTTGTACTATGAAAACTTAGAGTTGATATATCTCCATAATTTAATAAGCTTTCACCCTTATATTTAACATCAAAGGCATGAGCTGCATCATAAATTACCTTTAGATTATGTTTTTTTGCAATCCTTTGGATTTCTTCAACTTCACAGGCATTTCCAAAAACATGCACTGGAACTATTGCTGTTGTTTTTTCTGTTATCTTTTCTTCAATTTTTTTAGAATCAATACAAAAGGTATCCTTATTGATATCTGCAAACACAGGTGTTAATCCTTCCCACACTTGTGAGCTTGTTGTTGCTACAAAAGAAAATGGTGTTGTAATCACTTCACCACTTAAATTTAATAGTTTATAGGCAACCTGTAATGCTAATGTCCCATTTGATACAAGAATAATATTCTTAACTCCAAGATATTCTTTTAATCTAGCTTCTAATTTTTGCTTTAATGGTCCATTGTTTGTTAACCACCCAGTGCTATATATTTCATCAATGTAGTTTTTTAATTTTTTCTTGCTTGGCATATATGTTTTAGTAACATTTATCATATGTAACTCACCTCTATTTTAAATTATGTATAAGCTGGCAATTAAATAATTATTTCAGCTGGTACTTCTAGACTACCTTTGTTTATGTCTTTCACTAAACTTAGCAGATATTTCCCATAATCTACTTTACAAAGAGGTTTAGCTAGTTTCATAAGTTGAAACTCATTTATATAACCTTTTAAATAAGCTATTTCTTCAACACATGCAATATAAAGTCCTTGTCTTGTTTGAATAGCCTCCACAAAATTTGCAGCATTTAGTAGCCCTGCACAAGTACCTGTATCAAGCCATGCCATACCTCTACCTAGTAGTTCTACCTTTAAATCCCCTCTTTTTAAGTACTCATTGTTTATTGCAGTAATTTCTAATTCTCCTCTTTCAGATGGTTTAATATTTTTTGCAATATCAACTACTTCATTGCCATAAAAATATAAGCCTGGAACCACATAGTTTGATTTTGGTACCGCAGGCTTTTCCTGAATTGAGATAACGTTATTAGCCTTATCAAATTCTACAACACCAAATTCTTCTGGATTAGAAACATGGTAACCAAATATAGTAGCTCCACTAGCTTTTTTAGCAGCTGTCTTTAATTGCATATGTAATCCTACGCCATAAAAAATATTATCACCAAGTACTAATGCCACACTATCCCTGCCAATAAATTTTTCACCTATAATAAAGGCCTCTGCCAAACCATTTGGCTGGTCTTGAACCTCATATTCAATTTGTAATCCTAATTGACTTCCATCCCCAAGTAATTCTTTAAAGGATTCTACGTCTCTTTTTGTGGAAATAATCAAAATTTCTCTTATCTCCGATAACATTAAAACCGATAATGGATAATAAATCATAGGTTTATCATATACGGGTAATATTTGTTTTGATATAGCCTTTGTTATTGGATATAGCCTTGTACCTGATCCTCCTGCTAAAATTATACCTTTCATATTTTAAATTCCTCCATTTGATAAAAATAATGTTTATTTCATCAAAACTCATTTATTTATTTATTTTTCTTTTACTTTTTATTAGTCCTAATATTTTTAAGTTTAACTACTAGTGGTGATAATAGCTTATATATCTCCTCTAAACCTTCTGAATTTATAATCTTCGAAATTACAATATAAGTTATTAACCCAAGTATAGTTTCAAGTATTAGCTTAATTATGTTGATATTAGGCATAAACATATTACTTACATAAACTACAATTCCCATAATAATAGATACTATGAATGCTGGTAATATATCTGCTAATTGATGTTTAGTTGAATAATCTATTAGTTCAGCAGAATAATGTGAATTTAAAAAGTAGGATATATAGGAATTTAAAACTAATGCACCTATAAGCCCCATAATTTCTAATTTCAAACTTATTGCTGCAATTATTAATACTGTAAAGATAGCTTTTTTTATTATTTCTAGCCTTAAAAATAAATCGCTTCTTCCCTTTACTTGCAAGATATCTAAGTTTATTGCGTGAAGTGGAAACATCATACCTGCAAAACATAAAAACTGAAAGTAAATCACGGAACCACTCCATTTATATCCAAATATCACACCTATAAGTGGCTCAGCAACAGCAGCTAGACCTAACATTAAAGGGAAATTTATAAATACTACTGTCTTAATTATTTTTCTGTATGAGTATTTAAGCCTCTCCTTATCATCTTGTAATTTACTAAGTACTGGGTAACTAACCCGCTGCACAGACATAGTAATTGTTTGACTTACTGTATCATTTAACTTTTGTGCATTAGTATAATAGCCTAGTTCACTAGCTGAAAAAACCTTGCCAATGATTATGTAATAAAGGTTTGTATAAACCGTATTTATAACACCTGAAGCAAGTAATTTCCAACCAAAGTTAAACATATTTTTAAAAGAGTTTGTATTAAAAATCAATTTAGGTCTCCATTTATTCTTAAACCATAGAAGTACCGCCTGCATTAATTGCATTGACAAGGTTCTTATAACTAAACTCCAAACCCCTAGACCATTGTAAGCACATATAATAGCTATAGCTCCAGAAATCACACTAGATATTACATTTATATTAGTTTGGGTTTTAAAGTCTATATCTTTAGTTAAAATCACTCTTTGTACAATACTAAAAGAATTAATTATTATAACTGTGGATAATATTCTTAAAATAGAAACTAGCTTTGGTTCATTGAAATAAACGCTTATGCTGCTTGCTGAAAAATATAAAATTATGTACAACATTATTGATATTATTAAGTTAAAGTTAAAAACAGTTGAGTAATCTTCTTCACTGGCTTCTTTGTTTCTAATCAAGGCTTGGCTAAATCCACTGTCTATTAAAGTTGTGGATAATGCAATAAATATAGTTAACATGCCTATAATTCCAAAATCTTTCGGAATTAGTAACCTTGCAAGAATAATCTGGATTATAAATTGTAGTCCTTGATTTGCTATAAGGTCTAGAAAACTCCAAAATAATCCTGTTACAGTTTTTTTCTTTAATGAATTTAATTCTGGCATATGCTCTCTCCTTAATGATTTAAATGCTATATATAAATTCCATGATTCTTTCTTTTATACTCAATAATCTTATATATGCATTGGAAGGATATTTGCTAGCATATAATTTCACCTGTAATTTAGTTTTATATACAGCCCTAGAAAATTTATGTTTTGAAAATTCATCAAAACCATCAAGCATAGATATAATCTCCTCACAATGCGCTAGAGTTTTTTCTCTTGTTTTTGATGTTTCTGTCCAAGAACCTTTAACTCCTGATCTATAGGAGGACATAATTTCATCTATGTAGTAAGCATATCCATAGCTAGCTACTAATATTTGCAAAGGGTAATCTCCCACTGAAACACTGGTTAAAAATTCTGGTGGATTATCCATTAATATTTTTGGATACATAAGGGATTGAGTTGGACAAAAACTTCCTCCTCCAATAATAATATCTTCAGTTGGACATACAGTGCATTCACTGTAAGGTCTTGTTATTCTCCCGGTTTTACGCTTATTTGCTCTCACTATGTCTGCCGAATGAAAGCATAGTGTACAGCTTGGGTTATTTTCCATGTAAGTTACTTGTTTTTGTAGTTTTAATGGATCTGTCCAATAATCATCGCCTTCACATAAAGCAACATATTTTCCTTTAGAATTTTCGTGTACTCTTCGCGAATTTTCTTTAGCACCTACATTTTTATCAGAAGTTATTAATCTTATTTTATTTGGATATTTTATTAGATAATCATCTATTATTTTTCTAGTTCCATCTGTGCTACAATCTTCCCCAATAATAATTTCAAAATCAAAATCTGTCTTTTGCATTAAAAAACTTTCTATAGCATCTGCTATATATTCTTCATGGTTATATGTAATACAATTTATGCTAACTAGTATACTCATTTTCAAATTCTCCTTTACCAATAAGCTGACTGCTTCCCTACAAATTTAGAGAATTTTATTTCCTTGCAATTCTCTCATGTCGAATTAAATCGATATTTGCCATTAGTCCTAATTTTATCACATAAATCCTAATACTACTATGTATATTTATTTAACATTTTATAACCATATTAATTATAAAATGAAATTATTTTTCTATTTTAAAGAAAATAGGCACTCTAAGTGCTATAAATGTAATTGTAAAAGATATTTATGATTTATAATAAATAACATCCGCACCTTAGTAACATGAAAAAACCAGTATACTTATACTGGTTTAAATTATCATAAAATTTAAAAAATTTCCTCAAAAATGATATTTACATAACCTTAATAGCTGTTCTGGGTGTGACATCCGCAGTAGTATGTTTTTCAAAAGATAAAGTGAATTTCAATATTAAAGCTCGAACCAAGCTACCTGATCAGACTGTAACAGAATTTGGCATCGAAGTAGATAAAGATCCCGAAAAAAATAAAATAGATAGTTAGGCGACTATCTATTTTAATTGATTAGTTCTTAATCTGTTGTGTCCTGCGGTATCTCTATTATATATAAGGAACTAATTATATTGTATTTAATTTCACCATAAAATGTGCATGTTTTTTAAAAAAATTTATTAAATATCTACTTTACTTACAGTACGAAGCCTTCCTTTTATAGGTGTATCCTGTAACACTTGGAAAACTAATTCACCTTTGTTATTTAATATTTCTACAAAAGTAGATATATCAACTATATTGATAATTCCTATATCATCCTTCGTCATTCCCTCAATGCTACAAAGAGTACCCACGATATCCATGGCCCTCATCTTTGTTTTCTTACCTGCATTAATATGTAATTTCATAATTTCTTTGCTTAGCTCTGCGCCTTTTGCTTCTTTAACTTCAGGTCTTGTATTCATCTTGTCTTCAAATTCTTCTTTGGCATTATCTACAGTTTCCACTTTTGGTTTTGTCTTAAGTGGAATCTCTTTACCGATATATTCCTCTATATCATCTAAGAATCTATTTTCATTTTGAGTCACAAAAGTAATTGCATGGCCAAGCTTTCCTATACGCCCAGTTCTTCCTATCCTATGAACATAGCTTTCCTTATCTTCTGGTATATCATAATTTATTACAAGGGTAATGTCATCTATATCTATCCCTCTAGCTGCAACATCCGTAGCTACCAAATATCTAAAATAGCCACTCTTAAAATCATTCATTACTTTTAATCTATCACTTTGTTCCATACCACCATGTATTTTCTTACAAGTATAATGAAGCTTAACCATCTCATTATAAACCTCATCTACCTTTATTTTTGTATTGCAAAATATCATACAGCTATCTGGGTTTTCTACTACTGTTATATCGCTTAAAAGCTTTATTTTACCCTGTTCATTTACGTCATATCTTTCTTGACATATTCTATCTGCCGCTTTATTTTGGTCCTCTATGTCAATGCGGATAGGATCTTTCATGTACCTTCTGCATAAATTCTCTATATCTTTTGGCATTGTAGCTGACAATAACATAGTCACACGCTCTTTTGGAAGGCCCCTTATTATTGTTTCTATCTGATCTACAAATCCCATATTAAGCATTTCATCTGCTTCATCTATTACAAGATACTTTATATTTGATGTATCAAATGTCCCTTTATCCAAATGGTCCATAATACGACCAGGTGTACCAACTACTACATGTGTTTTTTGTTGGAGCTCTTTTTTCTGATTATAAAAAGGGGACTGCCCATAAATTGCGGCTACTTTAAGTCTTTTAAATCTACCTATATTAAAAATATCTTCTTTGACTTGAATAGCAAGTTCTCTTGTTGGTGTAATCACTAGTGCTTGAGGTTTATTTTCTTCCCAATCTACAAGTTGACAAATAGGAATGCCATAGGCTGCAGTCTTCCCGCTTCCTGTTTGGGACTTTACTACTACATCCTTTTGTGCCAGCACAGCAGGTATAACATGTTTCTGGACTTTTGTTAAATCTTTAAAATTTAACATACTAATTGCTTTTAATAAGTCACTACTTAATTTAAAATCTTCAAAATTTTCTTTTATCATATGATCCTCTCTTTTCTTATATTTCCACTACTGTTAGCATCTCTAGGTTGTTTTATTATTTTTTTCTTTGCTTCTTTTTAGTAGCTTTCACTTGCTTTTTATTTTTTTATTCTTATTGTTTTTATTCATCTTATTAATTCCTTGCATAAATTCTGATTTAGATTCACTACTACTCTTAGTAAAACATCTCCAGCACTCTAACTCTTCTATAGTATCCATAACAAATGAATATCCTTCATCTTTTAATTTTGGAAATTTTGTTTTATCATGGATTTTAATAGCCCCATCCACTTCTTCTAAAGATATGCATTCCTCATCTATTAGTTCGTCTGCGTAAGCTTTTTTTATGTGTTCATATAATTCACTAGGACCTACTTCACAGGAATCATATATAAGCTCATTCCAAACTTGTGAAAATTCCCTCTCAAGTTTTCCTTCAAATAAACTTTTATAGTATACAATAACTTCACCTTGAGATATAACACCCTCACCTAGTAGTACTATAAAGGATTTAATAGCAGCACATCTAACATATTCATTAACGTCGCTATCTTCCACTAATGTTTTTATTGGCTCTGTGTCTCCCCCACAAACTGAGGCTAAAATTTTATGTAAATCCTCTGTAAGGAAATCACCAAAAATATCGTCTGGAATTTCCTTTGGTAAACTAATTAAATCTATAATTGGCTTAAAACTTTGCTTCTCTTTAAATTGTGCCAACAAGAAAGTTGCATATATGTGTGCAAAATATTTGGGTTTATCTAAAATCTCCTCATAATTTTCTTTAGCATTACTTAATATCTCAAGTAATTCTGGTATAAATTCTTCCCTGCGGTTTATTATTTCCTTTAATTGTACTTCTGGAAACTTCCCATTATTATACTCAATTTCTTTAATTAATTCATTCATAAAATATAACTCCTTCTTCATTTGAATTTTCACTAAATTCCACATTAATGCTTCCATGTTGGGCTTAAGCTTGTTAATGACTTACTTTACACTATATTATATCCTGTTTTCTTATATTGTGCACTATTTACCTAAACACTATAATTACAATATATATATTTAATTAAAATATTTTAATTCATTTAGTGAACCTTTTATATTCCCATACGTAGTAAATAGTGAAAGGGGGCAAGGTTTTGGATGATAAGTTTATTTGGTTAATTTTTGATACTGATAAAAATCAAGGTCTCCACCTATTTATAGAAAAATATAAAACTCCTCTTTATAAGCTTTGTGTAAATTTGAATAAAAATAGTACTAATGCTGATGATTTATTTTAAGATACTTGGATAAAGACTTTTAAATATATGAATGACTTTATATGCAAATGGAAATATTTCTGAAATAATTCCCCCACTTATAATACTACCTTTAATATTTTTATTAATCTTTGGAACAATTTATTTGGTTGGTCGTTTTGTATTTAAAGATTCAAAGCAACGAGGTATGGATCCTTGGCTTTGGACCACAGTAGCAATATTTGTTCCAAACCTTATAGGTTTAATAATATATTTAATAGTGAGGAATTCCTACACCAAAAAAATATGCTTAAGCTGTGGAAATAATGTAGATGAACACTTTATGAATTGTCCCTTCTGTGGGTATAAACTTAAAGATACTTGTAATTCCTGTGGAAGCGCTGTAGATCCGGAATGGAATGTTTGCCCCAAATGTGCCACTAAGTTAAAGTAAATATTAAAATTGTATATAATAAAAGTGCTGTAATTTCAATTAAGGAATTACAGCACTTTTTAATTTAGTACTTTCATTTTCTTAAACATCCACTTGCGTAGGCCCCCAACCAGGAAGATCCTAGCGTTAGACAAGCATATAAGATGTTTAGCCCTAGAAGGGTTGACTCCTTAAAGGAATATAGTACTAAGATAATAACTGCTGGCATACTAAGACTAACCCAAACTACCCATGACTTACCTTTTTCAATGAGTCCAAAAATAAAACCTAATATAACATAAACAACGATTACGAGTATGAATGTGAAAATTCGTTCGTTAAGTTCGCCACTACTATCGGTAAAAACAGAGTTAAATACGATGAAGAAACCTGGAATTAGCCCTACGATAAAGGCTAAAATAGTAATTATTGCCTTTCTCATGAACCTACACGCTCCTTATCCTTTACTTATATTTTACCGTACATTTCATATTCGTCAAATCATTTTTTTAATTTATAAATAAATTAAATTTACGCAAAATAAAAAACACTAAGCTAGACTTAGTGTTTTTTTTTTACCTGGCGACGACCTACTCTCCCACAAAGTTACCCCTGCAGTACCATTAGCGCATTGAAGCTTAACCGACCTGTTCGGTATGGGAAGGGGTGTTACCTTCATGCCATAATCACCAGATTGAGAAAATAAATATTCTCTCAAAATTGCACAGTGAAATTAAATTTTCGCATTATTTTTATTTTACTTAAGGTCAAGCCCTCGACTTATTAGTATTAGTCAGCTGAACATGTTACCATGCTTACACCTCTAACCTATCAACCTGGTGTTCTTCCAGGAGTCTTACTTACACCGCACTTACGTGCGAGTAATGGGAAA
>Ga0209123_1000777_pt1 | contig 37105 bp, 36 predicted proteins | sample BarGraIncu00431A_FD_184500 | JGI IMG/M metagenome (GOLD analysis project Ga0209123, IMG submission 184500) | Arctic peat soil microbial communities from Barrow, Alaska, USA - Barrow Graham LP Incubations 004-31A (SPAdes) (version 2) | ecosystem: Environmental > Terrestrial > Soil > Wetlands >... | reverse complement strand
TTAAAGTAAGCCTTGGGAAACTTGCAAAGTGGGCAAAAGTCAGGTGCTTCTTTTCCTATATGAATATACCCACAATTCATACATTGCCATTTTACATCAACATCCCTTTTGAACATCATACCTGCCTCAAGATTTTCATATATTTTCATAAATCTCATTTCATGATGCTCTTCTACTTCTTGTAATTCTTTATAGAAATCTGCAATTTCTATAAAACCTTCGAGTCTTGCTTCTTTTTCAAATTGTTTATATAACTTTGTACTTTCAAAAGCCTCACCCTCGGCCGAATCTTTTAAATTATCGGCTGTAGTTTTATTCATTTTAAGAAACCTATTAAAAACTTCTCTTGCGTGAGCTTTTTCATTGTTTGCAGTAGCTTCGAAAATAGAAGCCACATATTCATATCCTTCTTTTTCTGCTTTATCAGCATAAAATGTGTATTTATTTCTAGCTCTTGATTCTCCAGCAAAAGTGCTGAGAAGGTTTTTTTCAGTATTACTACCTTGTAATTGCATCTCGATTCCTCCATTAAGTAATTTATCTTCTCTACTACTTTATTCATTATGTTTTTAAAGGTTACTAAAAAAGTTGTGTATACTAATTTGTAAATCGAATATTATCTAGACATGAAGTCTTTACCACGATGTAGGTCGATTTCCTCTCCCTTAATTGCGCTGAATGAATTACTTGCATTTTTTTCTAAGGCTAAATTCCCATATTTATCTACTTCGTTCTTATCCCTAGGACCATGTCTAAGGGAGGTTGCTCCACCTATACATCCACCAGAACAAACCATTCCTTCTATAAAATTACCATTTGATCTATTGAATTTCAACAATTTCAAGGCTTTATCACATTCAATAAGTCCGTCACAACTTATAGGTTTAAATTCAACGGAAATATTGGAAGCATCAACTAAATGTTTTACTGCTTCGGTAAGACCACCTGATCTAGCAAAAATTCTTCCATAAAAAGAGGCATTGTTTAAGGGAAGTTCCGCGCATTCTTGAAGATCTATTTCAAAAGCATCAAACATTGCTTGAAGTTCTTCAAAAGTTAATACATAATCGGTAATGCCTTTTATGTCAGATTGGTTTATTTCCATTTTTTTAGCTGTACAAGGTCCGATAAATATAATTTTTGCTAAAGGATCTGTATTTTTAATAAGTTTAGAAATTGCTATCATCGGTGAAACTGTGCTTGAGACGTGTTTAGCGAGTTCTGGGTAATTTTTCTTAATGTAAGAAACAAAAGCTGGACAACAAGAGCTTGTCATAGTGTTGAGCTCCTGTATGGTTTCTATAAATTCTTTTGTTTCATGTTGTGCTACCATATCTGCTCCAATAGCTACTTCTATGACATCATGAAAACCTAATTGTTTTATACCTGAAACTACTTGGCCAATTTTAGCATATGGAAATTGGCTAGAAATTGCAGGTGCAATAATAGCATAAACATGTATGGTTTCATCTGATTTTGATTCTAGTAATATATTAGTTACATCTACTACTGAGGATTTATCCATAATTGCACCGAAAGGACATTGATAAACACAAGCACCACATTGTATACATTTTTCATTATTTATTACTGCCTTTTTATCTACATCAATGCTTAAGGCACCTACATTACAAGCTCTAATGCAGGGTCTCATAACATCAGAGATTGCATTGTAAGGGCAAACACTTTTGCATTTGCCACATTCAATACATTTATTTGTGTCAATGTAAGATCTTCGATTTATAGGGCGAATTGCACCCACAGGGCATACTTGTGTACATTTGTGTGTTATACACCCTCTACAAGCTTCAGTAACTGTAAAGCGTGGAATCGGACATTCATCACAAGCAATATTTATTACTTCAATAACATTTTTATTTTTTTTATCTCCACCCATTACAAGTTTTATTCGTTCGCCGATAATTGCTCTTTCCTTATGAACACAACAACGGGTTCTTGCTTTAGGTCCTGGAACAAGAACCTTAAAGAGATTTTTATGTTCTTGTTTTAAAGTTCATTTAATGGTAAGTTTAACGACTTCTCTTATTACCTCATATTTTATATGTTGTATATCATTCTCAAAAGCCTTCAAATTTACACTTCCCCTATTTTTAAAATGTTAAGTTATATTAATTAAATTAAAAAAAATTTACAAAGAGTAGAAGATATTTACTACACGTCATTGAGAATATATTCATTAAAAAGTAATTAGGATTTTAATCACAATACTCCATAAATACATAATATGATAAATTTCTACATCTAGAATATCATAATTAATAATTTGTTTTGTTAAAAGCAAGTTAAAATTTAATTAAATTTATATAGTTGTAAATAAATATTTGGAAGAGTTGCCATAGTTATGGCATTGTTATTATGTTTCTTTTCAATACAATTAAGATAAAATACATCTTAGTACTTTATTGTTTTGATTGCATGTCTTATTATTTTATGTTAAATTGTCGAATAAGAGCAAAAATAAATTTTAAAAATATAAAATACATAAAAGGAGAAAGTATTATGGAAAAAAAGAGATGTTTTATTGTGGTGGAAGGAATAGTTCAAGGTGTAGGCTTTCGTCCTTTTGTATATAATTTAGCAAAAACTTTCGGGTTAAAAGGCTGGGTGAATAATAATTCGGCGGGAGTTCATATAGATGTTGAGGGATCTCTGGAAGATATAGATAAATTTGTGAAATGTCTTGAAAATAATCCTCCACCGCTTGCGAAAATAGAAAAAATAACTATAAAAAATGATAAAGTATTAAATTATTGTAATTTTGAAATTAGAGAAAGTGAATCGAGTTTAGATAAAATCACTTTTATATCGCCGGATATAGCTACTTGTAGTGATTGCACGGAAGATATACTCAATTTAAATAATAGGAGGTCGGGTTACTCTTTTACTAATTGTACAAATTGTGGCCCTAGGTTTTCTATAATTAAAGAATTACCTTATGATAGAGAAAAAACTACAATGAGTGAATTTAAAATGTGTAATGAATGTAATAGTGAATATTTAGATCCTACAAATAGGAGATTTCATGCGCAACCAAACGCCTGCGAAAAATGCGGCCCAGGGCTTTGGGTAGAGGATTATAAGGGTAATAGATTAGATATAGAGGACCCTATAAGTTTTGCTCAAAACAAGCTTTGCGGAGGGAAAATATTTGCGATAAAAGGTCTAGGAGGTTTTCACCTAGCATGTGATGGACTTAATGAAACATCCGTGAGTAAGTTAAGAGATAGAAAAAAAAGACCATTTAAGCCACTAGCAGTTATGATAAAAGATATAGACACTGTTAATAAGTATTGCAAAGTAAACCAGTTAGAAGAAAAAATACTAACTGGAATAAAAAAACCAATTGTCATTTTAAATCAAAAAGAAGAATATGATTTACCTCAAAATATCGCACCTAATCAAAAGACAATTGGAGTAATGCTCCCATATACACCTGTACATATCTTATTATTTTCGCAAAAACTTAAGGTACTTATCATGACTAGTGCAAATATTAATGGTCTACCTATAGAGTATAAAGACGATTCTGCAAGGGCAGGCCTTTCAGGTGTTGTGGATTATTTTCTCATGCATAACCGTGAAATACATGTACCGGTTGATGATTCAGTATTAAAGGTTGTAGATGAAAATCAGACAATTATAAGAAGGGCCAGGGGATATGTGCCTGAACCTTTTAAAGCAAATAATATTAAAAATATTCTAGCTTGTGGTCCCAATATGAAAAATACCTTTTGCATTGCTAAAGAAGATTTTTTGTTTTTAAGTCAATTCAATGGGAATCTGGAAAATTTAGAAACTTATGAACACTATAAAAAAAATGTGGATCATTTTAAAAAAATATTTTCTTTTTATCCTAAGTATATAGCACATGATATGCATCCAGGATATATGTCAACTAAGTATGCTATGAAATATGATTTGCCAAGGGTTGCAGTGCAACATCATCATGCGCACATAGCTTGCAATATGTTTGAAAATAATTTAGAGCAAAAAGTTATTGGAGTTTGTTTTGATGGAACTGGTTATGGCACTGATGGAAAAATATGGGGAGGAGAATTTTTGGTTTGCGACCGTCATGAATTTACAAGGGTCGCTCATCTTGATTATATAAAAATGCCTGGAGGAGAAAAAGCTATTAAAGAACCCTGGAGAATGGCAGTTTCTTATCTTTATAAGTCTTTAAGCAAGCAAAAAAGTAAAAAAGAAGTTTATGATATGATTTTTGAATTATATGGTAATAAGGCTATCACTTTAATTAATATCTTAAATTCAAACATTAATTGCAGTGAGACTTCAAGCATGGGTAGACTTTTTGATGCTATGTCAAATATAATTGGAATTACGAATTTAGTTACTTACGAAGGGCAGGCTTCCATTGAGCTTGAAGCTATATCAGAAATGGATATTGAAGAATCATATACTTATAAAGTAATAAAGAGAGATATGTATATTATAGAGCCCTATGAAATGATAATTGAAGCCCTAAATGATAAAATGAATGGCGTAACAGCTAAAATTATTGCATCTAAATTTCAAAACACTATTGTTAATTCAACTGTAAATATATGCGTGCGCATCAGAGAAGACTCAGGTATAAATGAAGTAACACTTAGTGGAGGGGTTTTTCAAAATTCTTTTCTACTTAAAAAGATATGTTTCAATCTCGAACAAAATAATTTTAAGGTTTATACTCACAAGGAGTTACCTTCTAATGATGGAGGCGTAGCAATTGGGCAGATAATTGTAGCAAATGCAATAATTGAAAATGATTTATGAAACTTGAATAAATTCTGTAAATCAAAACATTATTTGTAATAAATGGACGGCAGTTTAAATAAAAACTGCTGTCTTTTTATTTATATGGGGAAAAACTTAAAGGCTCCATAATAATGGTTTAATTGAAAGTTAAATTAAATTTAACATAACTTAACAAAGATTAACGTGGAATACATTATGACGACATATTTCTCGTGTATATTGTTGTTAAAGGAAAACCGTCGACAGTTTTTTAAAAATTTAAGGAGGATATTTATGAAAATAAGTAGAAGAGATTTTTTAAAGTGGTCTGTTGCGGCAGCAGTTGCTTTAAATGTAGAATTTGATCTTGCAAATGTAAACACAGTTCTTGCTGCGGAAACAGATCCACCAATAATCTGGATTCAAGGTGCAGGCTGCTCAGGATGCACAATTTCCACTTTAAATGTAACTACTCCAACAACTATTGATGATGTACTCTTAAACAAAATAAGTATGAAATATAACAGCACAATTATGGCTGCTTCAGGTGAGCTTGCAATGCAAAGCTTAGATGAATGTGCAACTCAGTATAACGGTCAATTTATACTTGTTATTGAAGGTGCAGTACCTACTGGCGCAAGCGGAAACTATTGTATAGTTGGAGAAATTAATGGAGTTCCATTAACAATGCAACAAGCTGTTTTAAAATATGGACCAATGGCAAAATATGTAGTAGCTGCAGGAACTTGTGCTTCTTTTGGAGGAGTTTCAGCTGCTGGTATCAATAAAACAGGTTGCCAAAGTGTTAAAACTATATTAACTGGTAAAACAACTAACCCTGTAGTAAATTTAGCAGGATGCCCTGTTCATCCTACTGTTATGATTCAATCTCTTTTGGATCTAGTTTTAATTGGCAAGCCAACGGTAGATTCATACAACAGACCTACTAAATATTATGGAAAATCTGTACATTCAACATGCGAAAGAAGAGAGCAAGATGATGCAAATGGAATAGGAGCAACAACTGGGTGCTTTGAAGAATACGGATGTATGGGGCCAGGTTGCAACAATGTATGTCAAACAATGAAATGGAATAAAGGTCAAGCTTGGTGTATAAGTGTTAATTACCCTTGTATAGGATGTTCTAATCCGACATTCCCAACTAATCCATTATTAAGCAATCGCGACTAATTTATATAAGAAAGGGAGGATAATAGATGAGTACAATAGTATTAGATCCAATAACAAGGCTTGAAGGGCATTTAAAAGTTTCAGTAACTCTAGATGCAAATAATAATGTGACTGCTGCGCAAGCAACTGGTAACTTATATAGAGATTTTGAAAATATGTTAGTTGGAAGACCACCCAGTGATGCAGCTTTTTTAACACAAAGAATATGTGGAGTGTGTCCAGTTTCACATGCAATAGCTTCCTCAAAGGCTACCGAACAAGCGAAAGGGTTTACTCCACCTCTTCAAGCATTACTATTAAGAAATCTTATCCAAGGAGCTAACTTTATAGCTAGTAACGTATTACATTTCTATCAACTTGCTTTGCTTGACTATATCCAAGGACCACAAATGAATCCATGGGCTCCTGGTTATACTCAAGATTTCAGATTAAGTGCTACTGATAGTCAAGCATTAATGAATAATTATATAACAGCTTTATCAATAAGAAGACAAGCTCATGAAATGGGAGCAATTTTTGGTGGAAAGCTTCCTCATGTTGGAAATGTGGTACCAGGTGGAGTTACAGCAAGTCCGACCTCAACTCACATAACTAACTTTAGAAATTATTTAAATACTATTACTACATTTGTACAAAATACATATAGAACAGATGTAAATAAATTAGCAGCTGCTTATAGTGATTATTATCAAATTGGTAAAGGTTATGGCAACCTAATATCCTATGGAGTATTTGATACAAATACTACTGGAACTAAGTTATTCCCTGCTGGAACAGTAACCGGCGGAATTGTTGGAGGATTTACCTCAACAAACATAAAAGAATATGTAGGACATTCTTGGTATACATCACCATCTGGAGTTAACCCAGCAAGTGAAACAACAACTCCGAGCTATGGAAAATCAGGGGCTTATACTTGGCTTAAAGCACCAAGATACAATGGTACTCCTTATGAAGCAGGAAGTATTGCAAGAACTTGGATAAGCGGAGATTATAAAGTCGGAGTTTCTGTAATGGATAGACACATGGCTAGATGCATAGAAACTGGTAAGATAGCTACTAATATGCAAACTTGGCTTAATCAAGTTGTGGTCGGCAAAAGCGGATATACTAATATAGGAACGCCAACGTCAGGAACAGGAATAGGACTAACAGAAGCGCCAAGAGGAGCTCTTGGCCATTGGGTTTCTGTTGCGAGTTCAAAAATATCTAGATATCAGATAGTAACTCCAACTTGTTGGAATGCTTCACCAATGGATGATGCAGGAAATGTTGGACCTATTGAGAAGGCATTAATTGGAACTCATGTTGCGGATACTACTCAACCTGTTGAGCTTTTAAGAATAGTACATTCCTTCGACCCATGTACAGGATGCTCTGTCCATGTAATGTCTCCAGAGGGAATTGAAATGTCAAATTTTGTTGTACAACCTCTATGAGTTTAATTATTAAGGACACTGTTATTCTTGGTATAGGTAATATTTTACTCCAAGATGATGGTGTGGGAGTACATGTTATAAAGCAACTGGAAAATGAAAATCTTCCATCTACTATTGAATTAGTAGATGGAGGTACTTCCACACTAGATACACTTGGGTTATTTCTTGATTATAAAAAAGTTATAGTTGTAGACTGTCTAAGGGCAGGTTTAGAACCTGGTACAATATATAAAATAAAACCAGAAGACATCAAAAGTTATCAAAAAGAAAATCTTTCTATTCATGATGTTCAAATACTGGATGTTGTAAACATGGCAAATATGATGAATAAATACCCTGAGGTAGTTATATTCGGAATAGAACCAGAAAAAATAGCCTTAGATTTAGAAATGACTTCAACAATGGTTTCTAAAATTCCGGAGATAATTTACAATATTAAAAAAGAATTAGAGATTAACTAGGAGATAAATATGCATGAAGTTTCGATAATTGAAAATGTTATTAAAATAGTAACAGATAAAGCAATTGAAAATAAATTTTCTAAAGTTAGTAAAGTATCGTTAAAAATAGGGGAGTTATCTGGCGTTATGCCAGGATCCTTAAAATTTGCATTCGAAAGTTGCATCATGGATACAATGCTTGAGGGCTCAACTTTAGACATAGAGAAAGTAAGTGCAACAGCTGAATGTACTGATTGCGCGCAACAATTCCCAATTGACCATTTTAATAAATTATGTCCATCCTGTAATAAATTCTGTTCCAGTATTATTAGTGGATATGAGCTTTATATAAATACCATAGAAGGAGATTAAAATATGAGCCAAATAAAGGTAGTTACGAACATTCTTCAAACAAATGATGAAATAACATCTAAAAATAAAAAATTACTAGACGAAAAAGGTATTTATGTAATAAATCTAATGAGTTCACCTGGATCAGGTAAAACATCCTTACTTGAATTGATTATATCTAAGCTGAAAAATGATATAGGTATTGCTGTAATTGAAGGAGATATTTATACCACGAAAGACGCTCAGAGGATAGAGGCGCAAGGCGTTCCGGTGGTTCAAATCAACACAGGGGGAGCATGTCACCTTGACGGGGAAATGATAAAGGGTGCATTAAGCTCATTACCACTTGATAAGATTGATTTGCTTGTAATTGAAAATGTAGGAAATCTAGTGTGCCCGGCGGAATTTGAAATTGGTGAGGATATAAAAATCTGTGTTTTGAGTACCACAGAAGGAAATGATAAACCTTTGAAATATCCACTTATGTTTGAAAAAAGTGGTGTAGTTATTTTAAATAAACTAGACTTGATTGAATTTACTAATTTTGACAAAGAAGAGTTCTACAAAGATATAAAATCTTTAAATGCTAATGCAGATATATTTGAAACATCATGCGTTAAAAATCAGGGCATAGATGAAGTATGTTCATGGTTAATAAGTAATATAGAAAATAAGAAAATAAAAGTTAACTAAGAGGAGGAATTTTATTATGCCAAGAATAGGTTTTCCAGAACTTGCAATAATATTAGCTATTGCGCTTATAATTTTCGGACCAGGTAAGTTACCGTCACTAGGTAAGTCAATTGGTGAAACAATAAAGGAATTTAAAAAGGCATCATCGGAGCTCATGAATGAAAACAAAACAGAAGATAAATCGGATACTAAAGCAGATACACAAGGGGAAACAAAAGCAGAAGTTAAAGTAGAAGAAACTAAAAAAGAAGAAAATAAGAAAGAAGAAGTAAAATAATTTTTAGGGAGTAAAACTATGATTAAGAGTGAACTAATTGTTCAGGCTGCCCACTGGCTTGAGAGATTTAGAAAAATTATTCTTTGGATAATTTTAATTATTATTGCAGCGGCATCTCTTGTATATCTAGAATCTAATTTGTTAATCAATATACTTGCAAAGCCGCTTAATGGAATACAATTACATTTTATGACTCCATCTGAAGGCTTGATGGCAAAGATAAGGGTTTCTTTCTTAGGAGGGCTAGTAATAGCCTCACCTGGGATTATTTTTCTAGTAATACAAGCAACTGGACCAATAATTACAAAGAAAATTAAGAAACTCTTAATATTTGTTATTATACCTTTGTCTTTTCTTCTTTTCGCTTTTGGAATGTATTTTGGATATACACTTGTTTTACCTACTACTATAAAATTTCTTATGGATACTAGTGATGGTTTTATGAAACCGATCCTATCTGCAAATGAATATTTTTCATTCATAGGATCATTACTTTTTTGCATAGGGGTAATATTTGAACTTCCACTAATATTGATAGCTTTATCAAGAATTGGAATTATTAATTCCAAAATGCTAAAAAAGGCAAGGAAGATGACAATTATGATATCCTTTGTAGCTGCAGCTTTAATAACACCAAGTTCAGATGCTTTTACTTTAATAATTGTAACTTTGCCAATTTTGGTTCTTTATGAAATAAGTATTTGGACTATAGTCTTACTTGAGAAAAAGGATAAACGAAAGAAAAGTAAAGGACTTTAAGGAATCTTAAAGAACTTTAAGGAATCTTAAAGAACTCTCAGAATAAATATAATAAAAATTTTATGAGGTGAAGGTATGGCAGCAAATGAAATGTCTGTAGTAGATCATTTACATGAGTTAAGAAAAAGATTAATAATATGTGTTATAAGTATTTCTGCTGCTGCTTTTTATACTTATGATAAGGTTGGTTATTTGATTAATATTCTTATGAAACCTATAGCCAAGTTCAATTTAAGTCTAGTTTACTTTAAATTAACAGAAGGGTTTGTTGCAAGAATAGAGATTTCTCTTATAGCCGCCCTTATTATAACTAGCCCTATTACATTATATGAAATTTTGGCATTTGTACGAGTTGGTTTAACAAAGGGAGAAAAAAAGTTTTTATATAAGAATGTTTTTATTCTTTCTAGTTTATTTATACTTGGTACACTTTTTGGATACATAATGATATTGCCACATACACTTAGCTTTTTAATTTCCTATGGAAGCACTTATTTAAAGCCGGTGCTAAATGGTGGTACTTATTTTAATTTCATGGGTGTCTTTTGCCTTTATGTAGGTATTATGTTTTTAATACCATATGCATTAGTTATATTAGGGAAACTTTCACTAATAAGCTCTAAGATTTTAAGGAAAAAGCAAATTCCAGTTATATTAGGAGTGATAGTGGTAGAGGGAGTGTTATTACCATCAGTGGATCTTCTTACATTTGTTGTGGCAGCATCTCCTGTCTTATTAATGTATGAAGTAAGTATCTGGGTAATATATTTAAATGAAAGAAAAAAAAGGAGGAGAGAAAATGTGTCTAGCAATTCCAGGAAAGGTTTTAAGTTTAGACGGAAATAAAGGAATAGTAGAGGTTGGAAACATGAAGAGAGATGTATTTATGCATCTCGTTCCAGAGGCAAACATTAACGAATATGTACTTGTACATGCAGGTTGTGCAATACAAATGATAGATGAAGACGAAGCTAAAATAACCTTGGATATTTTAAAGGAGCTGGCTCAAAATGAAATTTGTTGATGAATTTAGAAACAATGAATACTCGAAAAAACTAGTTGAAAAGTTAAATAATATTTCAAGTGAAAAGATAAATATTATGGAGGTTTGTGGTACACATACTATGGCTATATTTAGATATGGTATAAGGGATGTACTCCCTCCAAATGTAAATTTGATATCAGGACCAGGTTGTCCTGTGTGCGTTACACCACAGAGTTATATAGACACAGCAATAACACTTAGTGCCAAAAAAGATGTAATTATTGCAACATTTGGAGATATGATGAAGGTTCCCGGGAAAAAAGGTTCACTAAGCAAGGCAAAGGCAGAAGGCATCGACGTAAGAATAGTATACTCGCCAATGGATTGCATTGCTATGGCTTCAGAAAATCCTTCGAAAAAGATAGTATTTTTGGCTGTTGGCTTTGAAACTACTGCTCCTATGACTGCTATTACGGCTATAGAGGCTGAAAAAAATAATATAAAAAATTTATTTTTCTTTACAGCACACAAAATTGTTCCACCAGCAATGGAAGCGTTAGTTCAAGATAAAGAACTTAAAATTGATGGTTTTTTATTACCAGGTCATGTTTGTGCAATTATAGGCACGAAACCCTATGAATTTCTTAGTAAGGATTATAATATTCCTGGAGTAGTTACAGGGTTCGAGCCTATAGATATACTTCAAGGGTTAAATACATTGGTAAGCTTAATAAGCAAAAAAGATTACAGGATTGAGAATGAATATAAAAGAATAGTTAAAACTGAGGGTAACATCATTGCTGAGAAGTATTTAAATAAAGCTTTTAATATTGTTGATAGTAGTTGGAGAGGACTTGGCAGGATACCTAAAAGTGGTCTGGAATTTAATAGTGAATATGAAGACTTTGATGCACTTAAGCATTTTAAAATAGATTATGAAGAATATGATGGTAGTCCTGGTTGCAAATGTGGAGAAATACTTAAGGGGAAAATAAAACCAACAGATTGTCCACTTTATAAAAAACTTTGCACACCAGAAAATCCAGTTGGTTCATGCATGGTTTCATCAGAAGGGACTTGCGCAGCATATTATAGATACCACAAAGACGTTAAATAACAGGAGGGATTACAAATGGACGACAAGATAACGCTAAGTCACGGTAGTGGCGGTGTACAAACTAATAAATTGATTAATGAAGTGTTTTTCAAATATTTTAATAACGATATTTTAAATCAAATGAATGATTCAGCTCAAGTAGATATAGATTTTAAAAAACTTGCTTTTACTACGGATTCTTTTGTAGTAAATCCAATATTTTTTAATGGTGGTAATATCGGTAAATTAGCAGTTTGTGGTACTGTAAATGACCTAGCCGTAAGTGGAGCAAAACCTCTTTACCTAACAAGCGCTTTTATTATTGAAGAAGGTTTCTCTATTAAAAAATTAGAAGAAATTGTGAAGTCAATGGCGAGTGAAGCAAATAAAGCAGGTGTAAAAATTGTAGCTGGTGATACAAAAGTTGTAGAAAAAGGAAATGTGGATGGAATTTTTATTAATACTTCTGGTATTGGTAGGATTTATGAAAATGTTAATATTAATTGCGCCAATGCAGCAGTGGGAGACGTAGTAATAGTAAATGGTACACTCGGAGATCATGGAATGACAATAATGTGCGAGCGAAATAAACTTGGGCTTGAAGGAAATCTAAAAAGCGATTGTGCTTGCCTTAACTCATTAGTAGACACGATGATTGAGGCGTGCGATGGCATTCATGTTATTCGTGATGCTACAAGAGGTGGAGTGGCGGCAGTTCTTAATGAAATCAGTGAATTTAGCAATGTAACAATTGCTCTTGAAGAAAATAATTTGCCACTAAAAGAAGAAGTAAAAGGTGCCACTGAGATGCTGGGTCTCGATCCATTATACATTGCTAACGAAGGAAAACTTTGCGCTTTTGTACCAGAAGCTTACGCGCAAAAGGTGCTTAATGCAATGAGAAAACATCCACTAGGATTAGAAGCTACAATTATCGGAGAAGTTACTATGGAACTAGGGAATAAAGTTTATTTAAACACAGTAGTTGGTGGAAAAAGACTAGTTGATATGCCATCTGGGATTCAGCTTCCAAGAATATGTTAAATTTTGTGGCTTTTTATTTTTTATTTGATAGAAGGTGAAGGAGAAAACGAATGAATTCAAATAATCAAGCACCAGAGTGGTTGTTAAACAGTGGAGAAATGGGCATGTGTCCATGCGGGTGTATTGGGAAAAGGAAGAAAGTAAGATTTTTAGAAAAGACTATTAATGATATTGCCAAACTTCTAAAGGAAGTAATTTTTTTCGAAGACATTGCATTTCAAGATGGTTTCTTGCAAAAATTGGATCCTAGGGTGAAAGTAATATCTTTGATTATACTGATTTCAACAGCTACTTTGCTTCACAATGTGTTTATTTTAATTATTATATATTTGATATCATGTATTTTAGCAAAGATATCATGTATATCATTAAAATTATATTTTAAAAGAGTATGGCTGATTATACCTCTTTTTACTGCGATTACGGTATTGCCATCAATTTTTAATTATGTTAGGCCCGGAAATAGTTTAATTTCGATTATAAACTTCGGGCATAAGTTATATTTAGGTCCATTTACATTTCCAGCAGAACTTGCAATTACAAAACAGGGAGTATCAGGAGCTACACTCTTAATATTTAGAGTTGGAATTGCAGTATCTTTAGCTTTTTTATTTACAGCTACTACCCGTTTCGCTAATTTGATGAAGGCATTTAGAGTTCTGTTTCTACCAAAAATATTTATCACAATACTAGAAATGTGTTATCGTTATATCTTTATATTACTGAATATTACAATTGATATGTTTGTAGCAAGGAAAAGTAGAACAATAAGCAAAATTGATTCAAAACAAGGCCGCAGTTTTGTAGCTAGTGCAATAGGGAGTCTTTTTGGTAAAAGTTATGCATTAAGTGAAGAAGTGTATGAAGCTATGTTATCAAGAGGTTATAAAGGTGAGCCAGTTATTATGAACAAGTTTAAATTTACTCTGCTTGATTTTCAATGGCTTTTAAGTCTAGTAATTTGTGTTCTAGCAGCTTTTGGAGGTGAAATTATTCTTGGATAAGGAAAAAATAATGGAGCTTCGAGATGTATCATTTGAATATCTAACTGATGAGACGGTACTTAAAGATATAAACTTAGATATATGCCGTGGCGAAAAAATAGTTATTTTAGGGGCGAACGGCTCAGGAAAGTCTTCACTTCAAAAAATTCTTAACGGCTTGATATTTCCAAGTAAAGGCGAATATAGGGCTTTTGGTCAACTTGTTACAGAAGACACATTAAATGATGAGCAGTTTTCGCAATCGTTCCGTCAGAGGATTGGATATATATTTCAGAATTCGGATGCCCAATTGTTTTCTGCCAATGTATGGGAAGAAATCGCATTTGGACCTTTACAGATGAAGCTTAACTTTAAGGAAGTAAATGATAGGGTTAATGGAGTTATTAGAATGCTTAACTTGGAATCATTAAAAGATAGGCCACCATATAAATTAAGTGGAGGTGAGAAAAAGAAAGTAGCTATTGCCTGCGTATTATCAATAAATCCTGAAGTTTTGATATTGGATGAGCCAACTAATGGTTTAGATCCTCGCACTCAAAGATGGTTGATTAACCTATTGGTTGAACTTAATAAGGCAGGTAAGACATTAATTACGTGTACTCATAATTTGGATATTGCATGCGAAATTGCTGACAGGGTAATAGTTTTTAATGAAGAACATAAGATAGTTGCGCAAGGTTTGCCTCAGGATATATTATCAAATAAAGAATTATTACTTTCTGTAAATCTTATAGATGAACATTATCACAGTCATGTTCACGTATCTCAGCCAAGCAAGCAGCATGATCATTTTCATAGTCACGAATAGCAATTTAGCTAATATACTATCATTTAAATTATACAAGGAGGAGATATTATGCACATACCTGATGGATATTTAAGTCCCCAAACCTGTGCAATAATGGGAGCCGTCATGGTTCCAGTAATGGGGACTGCAGCAGCAAAACTAAAAAAGACATTAAAGGATAAGCAGGTTCCACTACTAGCAATTGGAGCAGCTTTCTCTTTTACAATTATGATGTATAACGTTCCTATACCTGATGGTACTTCAGCACATGCAGTTGGAGCTACAATTTTGGCAATCGTTCTGGGACCGTGGGCTGCAACAGTAGGGGTGAGTATAGCACTCATAATTCAAGCATTTTTCTTTGGAGATGGTGGTATTCTGGCACTTGGAGCTAATACCTTCAATATGGCATTTGTGATTCCTTTCGTGAGTTATTATATATATAAGTTAATATCTGGTAATTCGGAAGTTTCATCAAGGCGTAGATTTATTGGTTCAATAATAGCGGGATATGTTGCAATTAATGTTTCAGCCTTATGCGTTGGAATTGAGCTTGGACTTCAACCCTTATTATTTCATAAACTCGATGGAACTCCATTGTACGCACCATACAATTTGATGCAGGCAGTGCCTGCAATGATGTTTGCTCATATTATTGTAGCTGGACCATTAGAAGCCACTGTAACAGGATTTGTAGTTAAATATATGCAAAAATCAAATCCTACCATGCTTAAGATTTATCCACCTAAAAAATCAGAAGTTGAGAGTTTACAGGTTATTGGAGGTTTAAAGAAGTACTGGCATGTTTTGATTGCTTTAATTATTTTTGCGCCTATTGGACTATTAACTCAGGGGAATGCCTATGGGGAATGGTCCGGTGGTGAGCTAAAATCAAAGATTGGTTTTATTCCAGAGGGAATGGCTAAATTTAGTGATAAATGGAAGTCAGTGCTACCAGATTATTCTGTGCCTGGTCTTAAGGGGACTTTTTTTAATACATCCTTAGGATATATATTTTGTGCAATTGTTGGTTTAGTAATAATACTTACTATAACCGCAATTATTAGTTTTCTTAATAAAAGAAAGAATACTAATCAAAATATTAGTAAAATAAAAGATGATAGAGTTAACGAAAAGTAATGCCGAATGACAGGAAAACACCTGTCTTGCGGCATTACTTTTTTTGTACCACATTTTAACGACATTTCAGAAGGAAAGACTATCACTTTTATAAGTGGGAGTCTTTCCTTCTGAAGTCGTTAATATTACAGCACCGAAGGTGATGATTTAGCTCCATTTCAACTTCTCAAGTGTTATGTGACTTCGATAGTAGTCATCATTTTTCATAAGCATTTCAGGAGAGCACACATTTTTGACCATGCCATCTTCTAAAATAGCAACGGTGTCACAGTCAATCATAGATGATAACCTGTGAGTTATAGATAATATTGTGTGAGCATGGCTTGCCTTTTGAAGTACTGATATAAAATTTTTTTCTGTAATAGAATCAAGATTTGCAGTGATTTCGTCAAGTAGTAGTATGGGGGGATTAGTAACTATTGCTCTTGCAATTGCAAGAAGCTGCTTTTGACCTTGTGAAAAAAGCGAATCACTATTTACCTCAGTATCAATACCATTTTCGAGAGTTACTACATAATCAGTTAGCCCTACAAATTCTAGTGCATTTTCAATTTGCTGTTTTTTAATGTTCTCATCTAACAAACTAATTTGATCTGCAACTGTTCCTGTTATCATGTGAAAGCTTTGGTTAACATATCCAAACATTTTGCGCTTTTCAGAGTTTGATATGTTATAAACATCAATTCCATTTATGGTGACACTTCCATTAGAGGGTTTTAAAAATCCCATAGCAAGTTTGAATAATGTTGATTTTCCAACACCTGTTCTGCCTACAAAGGTAACTTTTTCCTGAGGATTTAAATGAAGACTAATATTTTTTAAAATGTCAGCACCTTTTTCATATTGAAAAGACACATCATTAAAGGATAGTCTTATATCTGAAGGGTTTGGAATAATATCCTCCGCTTTAAGCTTATTATGCGAGCATTGGTCCTCGGGCACGTTATAAAAGTCATTCACTCTATGGATACCTGATACTGCTTGCTGAATGTTTTGAAGCTCCATACCAAGATTCTCTATAGGTGTAAATAAATTAGAAATCAACTCAATAGAGGCAGCGACCATACCTAGTGATATACCCAAGTAGTTTAGCTGGCGTGAGGATAGTATTACAATAAAACCAATTACCAAAGCACGAGTAAGTTGGATGATTGGAGAGAATATAGAATCATAGAAATTTACCTTCTCTATGGTTTTGTAGTTATCTAGCAAATACTTTGCATAGTTCTTTTCCATGTAGAGTTCTTTACTGTAGGATTTAATCATCTGTACATTCTTTAAACTTTCTGAAATATGATTATTTACTTTTCCAACTAAAATCCTATTTTCTATTTGAGCCTTCAGCATTTTCTTTTGAAAAATTCGAGTAATCGCATAAATAATAGGCAGTAACAGTAAAGTGGAAATTCCAAGCTTTGCACTGAATGTCCAGATAGAAACAACAATTCCTACAACTTTAAGGCAGTCAACCATCATTCCAATAATTCCACTTGTAAACATAGAACTTATCGCATCTACATCATTGGTAAACCTTGAAACAACTGCACCAGTTGGATTTGAGGAAAAGAACATGGCATTTATTTTTTTTAACTTTTCCATCATTTCAAGCCGAATTTCTTTTGTGATTTTTTGGCCTAAAACGGTAAGTAAAGCATTTTTCATAAAATCAAAGACACCAATAAAGAGTAGTACTCCCATATAAATAAGTGCTAAGTTTAGAAGGTTATCATGGGCTTTAGGTACAAGGATATGATCCACAATATATTTTAAAATTTGAGGAGGAATTAAACTTGCGGTAACAACGCCACAAATAGCAAAAATCAATACTATATCAATTTTTATGTTTTTCTTAATAACTTTAATAAGGGAACTTTTTACTAAGCTACTTGTCATAATTTTCACCCCCAGTAGATTGTAGATTGAATATTGATTTATAAACCTCAGAACTTTTCATCAGTTGACAATGCGAACCATAATCTACTGTGTTATCTTTGTTCAGAAATACAATTTGGCTAATTTCACTAAAAATAGTTAAGCGGTGTGAAATTAATATAATTAAGCTGTTTTTATAATTATTTTTAATGTTTTTAATAATTCCCTCTTCTGTTTTAATATCGACTGCGGAAAATGGGTCATCTAGAATTATAATTTTGCTTTTATTTAAAAGGGTTCTTGCAAGTGATATCCTTGCTTGTTGACCGCCACTTAACCTAGTTCCACTGTTGCCAACTAATGTGTTTTCTCCAAGAGGCATTGATGATAAATCAGCATCGAAGCAAACATCCTTTAAAACAGAAGAAATGTTTTGACCATTTCCAAGAGTTATATTGTTATAAATGCTGTCAGTTAGTAACTGAGGATTGTGACCGAGATAAGAAATCATCTGACTTCGCTCATATTCAGAGTAGTTCTTAAGTTCCTTGCCATCTATCATAACGCTGCCGATATAAGGATACAATCCAAGGAGTGATAGCCCAAGTGTAGATTTACCAGAGGCAATGCAGCCAGTGATACCTATGATTTGTCCTTGAACTGCCTCAAAGCTAATATTTTTAATTATATTCGCTTTACCCTCTGGATAACAAAAACTAAAATTGTTTACTGAGATTTTCGTATTATCCATATCAAAACAGGTTGTGGTAGTCTTGCTTTGGTAAAAAGTGAGATAGGGCTTAATACGTTTCCATGATATTCGAGATTTTTGCACAGAATTAAATAAATTAGCCGCTTTACTTGCCTTAGTTGCAATAGCTGCGAACATAATAAGATAAGTAGAAAAGTTACCTACAGTCCATCCACCATTAATTACCTTCGTAGCTCCAAGGTAAATTACCGTGATTATTCCGAGCATCGCAATAACATTGTAAATCGGTTGCATGGAATTTTCTAAGATGTTGGCTTTAATAGCTTTATTTTGCAAATCTGTAAGTTCTACATTATACCTGGCTAGATTCTGATCTTCCATGCCGTTTGCGCGATAAAGCATAGCATTTTCAATACAATCATAGGTAATACTAGCCACATAGCTACTTTTGCTACGATAGGAGATAGTGTATTTGTAAATGATTTTTTTCAATTTTTCTGCAAGTATCATGGCAACGGGAATAAAAATGCTAGATAGAATAGTTATTTTCACATCATATAGGAGCATCGATATGAAATAGGAGGCCATAAGTACACCAGTATCAAATATCTCTGTGGTAAATTTACGCATACCTTCAACGCATAGGTCAACATCAGAAATGGCTCTAGTCATTAAATCCCCCATATTTTCTTTATCTAACTTTTCAATGCTTTTAAACATTATGTTATTGTATATCATAAGCCTCATGGTAGCACTTGTACTATTGGCAAATCGTCTTATGTAAAAACGCTTAAAGTAGCGCATCATTTGAATTATGGCTATAAGTGCTACAAAAGTAACGGCAAGTTTTACTACAGAAGGCAGATCGTAACCGTTAATAATTGAATCTATTAACTTACCTTGATAAATTGGTCCAAGGATCGTTGCACTGTTAAAGGTTAAACCGAATATAACAATAATTGCTACAACAAATTTTTCCTTTTTCCAATAGTTAATAATTTTATCTGGATTTTTCATAGGATTAACAGTAAGTTTAACCATAATAATTAACATCTCCCACATCTATAGGTAATAACTTCACTTTATTAATATAATTTACATATAAATAATATCAAAATATAGTAGATATATCAACTGAAAATAAGATTTTTAATCTTATTTTAATCTTATGAATATATAATCTGCTAAAATAAGTTTATACAATATTTAGTGATATATGTTTGTATTTTCACAGAAAAAATTATTTAAATATTGAAAGTAGTATAATAATGAAAAAGATTACATTTTCAAGAAAGGAGATTGTTATGGATAAAGAAGTTATTCTGGTGGTTGATGATGAAAAAGAAATTAGGGATTTAATAGGTATATACTTATCAAATGATGGCTATAGTGTTATTAAGGCTGCTAATGGATTAGAAACCTTAGATATTTTAAGAATTGAGAATGTGGATCTAATTATACTTGATATCATGATGCCCATTATGGATGGACTTAAAGTTTGCATGAAAATAAGGGAAGATAAAAATATGCCTATAATTATGCTTTCAGCTAAAAGTGAAGATATGGACAAAATTATAGGACTTACCACAGGTGCAGATGATTATGTGTCTAAACCTTTTAATCCACTGGAACTTTTAGCAAGGGTAAAATCTCATTTGCGTAGATATAAGAGGTTAAACCTAACTTACGATAATGATGAGAATATAATCGAAGTAGATGATTTATATATAAATTCAAATACTCATGAGATTAAAATTGGAGACAAAGATGTAAGGCTTACGCCTAGAGAATTTGACATATTATTTTTTATATCAAAAAACAGAGGCATAGTTTTGAGTATAAAAAGAATATATGAAGCTGTGTGGAAAGAAGAATTTATGGAATCAGATAACACTATAATGGTTCATATAAGAAAGATAAGAGAGAAAATAGAAGAAAACCCAAGGAAACCTAGGTTTATTAAAACCATTTGGGGAGTAGGTTACAAAATTGAAAACTAAAGTTGTTTTAATAATCAAAGGGATTTTCAATCCATTTTTAAACATATTCATGTCAATTAGAGATAAAGTGAAAAAAAGTATAAGATTTGAATTAATATTAATTTTCGCTATATGTCTTTTAGTAGCTACTATAATTGGGGGCGTATCAAATAAATTACTCGAAACAAAACATGAACATATAAAAACAGAATACAGTATAACAGAATACAGTCAGAGTATAGAAAAAATATCAAAGCAGCTTTTGAACATTGAAAATAATATTAAGGCCAAAAACATAAGCATAAATGATAAATTAGAATTGCAGAAAATTTTAAATCAGTTTAAGCATGATAATGGAGAACTTAATGCTAAGATTGTCTTTGAACATGATATTGATAGTAAGCTACCAAGGGATAGTAAGATAACATCAATATTTATTGCCTTTCTATCTTTCTTAATAATGTTTTATTTTATAACGAATAAAAAGATGAAGTATATAGAAATTGTATCCATAGGACTTTTGGAAATATCCAAGGGTAATTTAGATTATAGAATAAAAAAATATGGAAAAGATGAGCTAGCAATACTTGCTGATAACATAAATTATATGGCGCAAGAGCTTAAAACTAAAATAGGTAGTGAAAGAAAAGCAGAAAAAACGAAGAATGATTTAATAACAAATGTTTCCCACGATCTTCGAACACCATTAACTTCAATTAAAGGATATTTAGAACTTATAAAAAATAAAAAATATACGCAGGAAAAGCAGTTAGATCAGTATGCAAGCATTTCTTATAATCAAGCAGAAAAACTTGAAATTTTAATTAATGATCTATTTGAATATACAAAACTTGCAAATAATGCAGTGAAGTTTGAAAAACAGAATATCTCGTTAAATGAATTGCTTGATCAATTAATTGAAGAGTTAGTACCAATTTGTGAGAAAGTCAATGTGATAATATCGAAGAAATTTATAAGAGAAAAAGTAATTGTTAATATAGACCCGAATAAGGTTGCACGTGTATTTGAAAATCTATTGATAAATGCTATAAGATATAGTATTAAGCCTAGCTATATTACAGTAATAATTAGTAAGAATAATGGGTTTTCATTAGTGTCTATTCAAAATAAATGTGAAAAAATAAGTGATGATAATTTAAGCAAAATATTTGATAGATTTTATAGAGTAGAAGAATCTAGATCATCTGATACTGGAGGAAGTGGTCTGGGACTTGCTATTGCTAAAAGTATGGTGGAACTGCAGGATGGATTTATAGAGGCAAAATATGAAAATGGGTATGTGAGTTTTAATGTGAAATTTAAAATAGTAAATGATTAAATCTTAAGGAAATATTAAGAAATAGTTCAGAGGAAGTTAATAAAGCAATGTTATACTAAATTTATAGTAAGCTAAATATGCTTTCTAAATATTAAAAATATGGAGGAATAATTGTGAACAAGAAAATCATTGCAATTACAACTAGTTTAGTGGTTAGTGGAGGTATACTTATGGGAACTGCATACACTAACGCTGCATCACTTACAGGATATGAATCCTATAAGTCAGCTATAAAAAACACTGCAAATTTAAAAAATGAAACAGCAGATTTAAAACTATCTGTAAATGACGCAGGCACAAATTTAGTTGATGTGAGTTCCAATATTAAAGTTAACGGGGCTACTAATGCTATGAGTCAAGCTACTACAGTAAAATCAAGTACAGGAAGCGAAAGCTTTGGTACATTTAAACAGGCTGGAAAAAGTATATCTAAATCCAGCACAAGTGAAGTATACAATGTAAAAGAAAATATTCACAAAAACATCAACAAAAAAGATGAGAATATGAATCCAGAAGTAGTTAAAAGTATGGAAACCGTAGCTGATATTTTAGTGGGCAGTATGAAAAACAATGTAAATGTAACTCCTAATGCAGATGGTACTAAAAAAATAGATGTTAAGCTAAGTGAAACTCAAATAATTCCACTAGTAAATGCTGTAACATCAATGGCACTTACAGTAGGCAATAATGAATCAATGCATAATGAGAAAGCTGGAAATATTGATGTGAAAAACATGATTCCTCAGCTTAAATCAGGAATCACGGTTAAAAGCGTAGATGTAACTGGAGATATAAATAAAAACAACATAATTAATAATCAAGTTGCTAAAATAGTGGTAACAGGCATTGATGCTAAAGGGGTAGCTCATGAAGTTACTATTAATGCTACATTAAAGTTATCAAATATTAATAGTACAACGCCAGATACTGTGAATTTAACTGGTAAACAAGTTAAGACTATAACTGCTGGGTTCGAAGGAAGAGATTAAAGAAATTGGTTTTATTATTAAAAAGTAAAAATTAAACAGTTTAAATTATAAAGTTAAAATGGAAATTTGGGAAAGTGTCCTTAGCTTAGAGGATGATGATTTCTTAGTTTCCATTTTGCTTTTAAAATAAGGAGAGCTATTATGGAAACAGTTTTAAAAGTAGATGGGTTAACTAAGATTTATAACAATGGTCGCGGTGTACGCAATATAAGTTTTGAAGTTTATAAAGGGGAGGTATTTGGATTTCTTGGGCCAAATGGTGCAGGCAAAACAACAGTAATGAAATCTATTACTGGACTAAATACGTTTAAAACGGGAAGAGTTGAAATTTTAGGTTTTGATTTAAAGTCGCAGTTTGAAAAAGCTTTAGGAAAAGTAGGAGCTATTATTGAAACAGCAGATCTTTATGAATATATGAGTGCTTATTATAATTTGAAAATTGCTACAAGATTTTATAAAAACATGGAAATCTACGGTATAGATGAAATACTTGATATAGTTAAGTTAACAGAATTTAAAAAGGAAAAAGTATCAAAATTCTCATTGGGAATGAAACAGAGACTAGCCTTAGCACTAGCACTTATTTCAAAACCAGAATTAGTAATTTTAGATGAACCTACTAATGGTCTTGATATAGAAGGTACCGTTGCAATGAGAAACCTTATAATAGAACTTGCGACTACTAAAGGAATAACATTTTTCATATCAAGTCACCTAGTGCATGAAATAGAACTCATGTGCAATAGAGTAGCAATAATTAATAATGGTTTGCTTATAAATAATGGAGAGAACATTAAAATTATAAAAGAAAAATACGCCTCCCTTGAGGATTTTTATATGAATGAAGTAAAAGGTATAAGGGGTGAGATTTAATGAATAACTTAAAAGCTAATATAGTAAATGAAGTGCAAAAGCTTTTTTTAAAGAAAAAAGTAACAGCATTTTTAATAATTACAGCTATAATATGTTTTTTATCAGCATTTTTTATTTCAAGTATTCAAGCAAAATTGGTATTTATAGCAGTGGATTCTGTAAGCTTCCCCTTAATGACTTTAACTATATTTACTAATATATTTTTACCTTTATTTATATTTATGACAGTAGCAGAACTTTTTTCAGGTGAGGTAGGGGATAAATCACTAAAACTAGTTCTCATAAGACCTATTAGTAGATTGAAAGTTTTTATTTCAAAGAATATAGCTATAGCTATATATATAATTATAAATCTAATAGTTGTTTTTATTGTGTCAATGCTTTCAAGTATGCTTTTAAATGGAGAATCTAGTTTTAATATACCTTATATTATGTTTGCATATTTTATTGACATAGTTCCAGCAGTTGTTTTAGCTTTGTTTGCGTCATTTTTAGCACAGTTTTTTAAAAGCAGTAGTGGAGCTATAATTACTTGCATTTTATTTTTTATCTTAATTAAAATCTTAGCTTTATTTGTAAGTGGATTAAACAATATTATTTTTACTTCTTATCTAAATTGGTATGCAATATGGTCTACAGGTAAGTTTAGTTTTCTGGGAACGATAAATACACTATTTATGATATTATCCTACGGCGTGATATTTTTTACAGTGGGATATTATTTTTTCGATAAGAAGGAAGTATAATTTTTAAGTAGAAAATAAGATTTTTTAATCTTATTTTAATCTTATAAATATATAATAAAAAACATGAAGAAACATGCATAAAAATATAGCTGAAAAGGGAGAAAAAATATGGATATTATAATGAGCTTTATAAATGCAATAATGCATATTGATAAGTATTTAACTTTAATAGTGGAGAATTATGGAGTATTATCATATGGAATTCTTTTTTTAATTATATTTATTGAGACAGGAGTGGTTATTATGCCATTCTTGCCAGGTGACTCAATGTTATTTGCAGCAGGAGCACTAGCAGGAATTGGATCAATGAATATATTTACGCTTCTAATAGTAGTATATCTTGCAGCAGTACTTGGAGATACAACTAATTATTATATTGGTAAAAAGATTGGGAAAAAGATACTCGCGAAAGAGGAAGTAAGGTTTATAAACAAGGATTATTTAATAAAAGCTCAGACGTTTTATGAAGAGCATGGCTCAATGACAATAGTTATTGCAAGATTTATTCCTATAATTAGAACCTTCGCACCTTTTGTAGCTGGTATTGGTGAAATGGATTATTCGAAATTTATACCATACAATATGATTGGCGGGGGACTATGGGTAAGCTTATTCTTAGGTGGGGGCTTCTTCTTTGGTAATCTATCTTTTATAAGAAATCATTTTTCTTACATGTTAATAGCTATAATAATAATTTCATTATTACCAGGAGTTATAGTGTTTATAAAAGAAAAGAGGAAAAAAAGGGGAGACAATCAAGAAAATGTCCCTAGTACTGAGAGTTAATAACGTTAATTCAAAGTATATTTTTAACCATATAGGGTAAGACTAATAGAAAATAGTCAATATACTATTTCAAGCAATAAAGTCTTTATGGAAAGTTGGTACATATGGTTTTGAAAGGGTTTGGTTGATTATAGTTGAAGGTGGTTTATTATGGTTATTTTAGTTTTATTAACAGTCATTTCACCTTATACGACCATAATACCAGTAATGTATATGACATATATGGTATTATTTAAAAAAGTGAGCATATACAAAAATCATTGGAATCTAGGACTTTGTCTACTCTTTATTTGGTCTTTAATAGTAGGAGCTATAAATTATAGTTTTACATCAATGGCAGCATCTCTTGCTCTCTTTTTATATTTATGTGTTAGCATTTTTATGCAAAATTATTTCAATAATGAAAGTAAGGTAGAAAAGCTGTATATGTATTTAGTTTCATTTTCAATGGTTGCAGCTATTTTTGGGATTATTGAAAAAGCTATATATGTTTTTTTAAATATTAATATTTGGTCGAAATTTCTTAAAATTACATCTCAGCCAGTAGTTAATAATAGAATATATAGTTCATTTGGAAATCCCAATGTAGCTGGTAATTGGTTTGCCATAATGATTATTGTAGGTCTTTATTTTTGTAGCAATACATCTAAAACCACAAAATTATTCTATCAAGTAGCAACAGTTTTGTTTGTTATTGCATTGTATTTAACGGGATCACGTGGTGCTTTTATTGGGTTAATGTTTGGACTTTTTATAGTATATATCCTTAAGAGTAATAAAAAGGATATATGGGTGTTTATAATAATATTCATACTTACAGTGGTAGTTGCTTTTTTACCATCACAGGTTTCGAAAAATGTGACTAGCCATAATTTTGATGATTCCTTTATTAGTCGTCTTGGAATATGGAAGGGATGTTTAAAAATGATATGGGCTAAGCCGTATGCAGGTTGGGGGCTTACGGGAATTACAGAACATGGGGCAGAGTTTATGAAAGGTTACTATTATGCAACGTTATATCATGGCCATAACATCTGGATTACTATTACGACAACACTTGGAGGCGTTGGGCTTTCTATATATGCATTTATGAAAATTAATTTATTTCGAGATTTAAAGATACTTCATTCGCGAAATTGCAGAATGGTTCCAATGCTAGCAGGCATTCAATTCGTAATAATTGGACATGGATTGGTAGACTTTACAATGATTGCACCGCAAACTGGGCTATTATTTATAGCGAGCTGTGCTATAATAAGTTCTCTTGTAAAACAAGATAATAGTCCAAAATTTGATGATAATTCAAATGATTCTAAGTATGAAAAATTATCATAAAAAGGGCGAAATTACATGAACATTATACAAGTTATACATATTTTATTATATTAAATTTATAGTATAATACATTATAAGAAAAAGAAAGAGAATCATTATAAAAATAAAAAATGAGAAAAAGACTTACTCCATGGTGAGTCTTTTTATTATAAAAAAGACTTTTATCGTATGATAAAACACAATTATTGTTTATAAAAGAAAAGAGGAAAAAAAGGGGAGATAATGATGATGAAGTCCTAAGTACTGAAATATAATAATGTTAATAATAAGCGTAATTATAAGTGTACATTCTTAATATAATTTGGTAAACTAGAGATGAAGGTGGTTTATTATGATTATATTAGTGTTACTAACGGTCTTTTCCCCTTATACGACTATAATACCAATAATATATATGACATATATGGTATTATTTAAAAAAGTAAGCATATACAAAAATCACTGGAATATAGGGCTTTTTTTGCTTTTTATTTGGGCTTTAATAGTAGGAATTATAAATGATAGTTTTTCGTCGTTTGTTACATCTTTTGCTCTGTTTTTGTATTTATGTGTTAGTGTTTTTATTCAGAATTATTGTAATAATGAAAATAAGGTAGAAAAGCTGTGTATGTATTTAGTATCTTTTTCAATACTCGCAGCTATTTTTGGATTTATTGAGAAAGCTATATACGTTTATTTTGATATTAATATTTGGGCGAAATTTCTTGAGTTTACATCTCAGAAGATAACTAACAATAGGATATATAGTTCATTTGGAAATCCGAATGTAGCAGGTAATTGGTTTGCCATAATGATTATTATAAGTCTATACTTTTGTAGTATAAGATCTAAAACCACAAAGTTATATTATCAAGTAGCAACGATTTTGTTTATTATTGCATTATATTTAACGGGTTCACGTGGTGCTTTCATTGGATTATTATTTGGTGTTTTTATGTTCTATCTCCTTAAGGGTAGCAAAAAGGATATGTGGCTATTTATAACAATATTTATAATTACAGTTGTAGTTACTTTTATGCCATTTCAGATTCTGGAAAATGTAACTGGCCATAATTTTGCTAATTCATTTAACAGTCGTCTTCAAATATGGGGGGGATGTTTAAAAATGATAAAGATTAAGCCTATTACCGGTTGGGGGCTTATGGGAATTACAGACAATGGGGCAGAGTTCATGGAAGGCTACTATTTTCCAACGTTATACCATGGTCATAATATCTGGATTACGATTATGACATCACTTGGAACTATCGGGCTCTTTATATATGCTTACATGAAGATTAATTTGTTCCGGGACTTAAAGACTCTCCATTCTCGCAATTGTAGAGTTGTTCCAATGCTGGCAGGTATTCAAGCCGTAATAATCGGGCATGGATTGGTTGATTTCACAATGATTGCACCTCAAACTGGATTATTATTTATAGCTAGCTCAGCTGTAATAGGTTCTCTTATAAAACAAAACTATAGTTCGGAAATTGATGATAATTCAAATGATTCTAAGTATGAAAAATTATCGGAAATTAGCTAATCATATTCAAAAAAACATCTAGCTAACAGACTTGTCTGTTAGCTAGATGTTTTTTATTGTAGGCAATTTTAATTCTTAAGCTAAATCTAAGACTTTTAGCAGTGTGATAAAACACAATAAAAAACCATGAAAAAACATTTTAATGGAATACTTCACATATATATTAATAAAGATAGAATCACAAAATAATTAGGAGATAAATATGCATGAAGTTTCGATAATCCAGAGTGTAATTGAAATAGTAACAGACAAAGCAATTGAAAATAAATTAACTAAGGTTAATAAAGTATCCTTAAAAATAGGCGAGTTATCCGGTGTTATGGCAGAATGTTTAAACTTTGCATTTTATATCTGCATAGTGGATACAATGCTTGAAGGTTCAACTTTAGAAATAGAGAAAGTCCAGGCAGTAGCTGAATGCACTGATTGCAAACACAGATTCAAAATAGATCATTTTAATAAACTTTGCCCAATTTGTAATAAGTTTTGCTTAAGTATTATTAGCGGATATGAGCTTTATGTAAATACTATAGAAGGAGATTAAAAGATGAGTGAAATAAAGATAGTTATGAACATTCTTCAAAGAAATGATGAGATAACTTTAATAAATAAAAAATTACTAGATGATAAGGGGATCTATGTAATAAATTTAATGAGCGCGCCAGGTTCAGGTAAGACCTCACTACTTGAGCTAATAATAGCTAAGCTTAAAAATGATATAAATATTGTTGTAATTGAAGGAGATATTTATACTACGAAAGATGCGATGAGAATAGAGGCACAAGGGGTGCCGGTGGTTCAGATTAACACAGGAGGAGCCTGTCACCTTGATGCAGATATGATAAAAAATGCATTAAAAACATTACCTCTTGATAAGACTGATTTGCTAGTAATTGAAAATGTAGGTAACCTAGTTTGCCCTGCGGAATTTGAAATTGGTGAAGATATAAAAGTTTGCGTTTTAAGTACCACAGAAGGAAACGATAAACCACTTAAATATCCACTAATGTTTGAAAAAAGTGGTGTTATTATTTTAAACAAACTGGATTTAATAGAGTTTACTGACTTTGATAAAAAAGAGTTTTACAAAGATATAAAATCTTTAAATGCTAATGTTAAAACATTTGAAACTTCATGTGTTAAAAATCAGGGTATAGATGAAATATGTTCTTGGTTAATGAAAAAAATTCAAGATAAAAAAATAAAGGTTAATTAAATGGATAATATATTAGAGTTTAGGAGGGGATATTTTGCATGAAAGAAAACTTATAAAAAATGCCATAGATGAAATCCATAGGGATGCTGCGAAAAAAATAAACTTTGTATGGATAGAAGCTAACGGGTGCATGGGAAATATAATTTCTTTTCTTAATTCAGATGAGCCGGATGTTATTTATTTTCAAAAAGAAATGGTTGATTTAAAATTTAGCCCTAGTCTTATGCAAGAAGAAGGCGAAGCTGCCTATGAAAAATTCCTAGAAGTTTTAAATACTGATTTTATATTAGGAGTTGAAGGTGCCATAACTAATATGAATGAGGGTTTTTATAATATATTTGCAACCTACAAAGGCATGCGAATATCTACAGCTGCGGCTATTAAGTTAGCATCTCAAAAGGCAAAGGCAATAATAGCTATTGGAACTTGTGCTTCATTTGGGGGGATATCGGCAGCGAGTCCTAATCCAACTGGGTGCGTAAGTTTAGGAAAGTTTATTGGACGTGATGTAATAAATATTCCGGGATGCCCTGCTAACCCTTTGTGGGTAATGGGAACTATAGCTAGTATTATTCTTCATAAAAAGGTTGAAATAGATGAAAAAGGGCGACCAATAATGTTTTTTAAAGAAAGTAATCATACTAATTGCCCAAGACGCTCATATTTTGATAATAAAGTGTTTGCAGAAAGGCTTGGGGAAAAAGAATGCATGATAAAGGTTGGATGCAAGGGTCCTATTACAAAAGCTTATTGCCCACTTGGATTATGGAATTCGAGAATTAATTGGCCAGTAGAGGCAAGCACTCCTTGTATAGGTTGTGCTAGCGAGTTTTTCCCGGATGGTACGGAGCCTTTCGTTAAGTATTAAATAAGATTACAAACTAGAGGCTTATAATAATCAATATTTCAAATTTATCAATATGTGAGGTGATCGCAGTGACTACAAAAATAACTATAGATCCTATAACTAGAATTATGGGACCTTTAAGCATAGAAGTAGAAATTAAAAAAAATAAAATAGTAGATGCTAAAAGCAGTGGAATACAGTTTAGAGGATTTGAAAAAATGTTAGTAGGGAGGGCACCATTAGATGCTGTATATTTTACGCAAAGAATATGTGGCATATGTTCTACGTCACATGGACTCGTAGCAAGTTTAGCATTAGAGGATGCGTTAAAGGTAAGACCAAATGAGAATGGAGTAAAAATCAGAAATTTTGCAAATGGAGCTGAGTTTCTTCAAAACATTATGAGGCAAATTTGTATTTTTGTATTTCCAGATTATGTAGATATAACACTAGCACCGGGAAATTCAGGTTGCGATTTTAGACTTTCTAAGAATGACACGCTAAAAATAAATGAAGACTATATAAAGGCGATAGAATGTAGTCGCAAGGCTCATGAAATTGTAGCGCTTATAGGAGGCAAAGCACCTCATAACCATGGGGTATTTGTAGGTGGAACCACTGCGAACATGGATGCTTCTAAAATTATAAGACTTAAATCCATACTTCATTCTATCAGTGAATTTATGTGTGAAAATATGGTTTATGACATAAATACTATAGCTCATTATTATCCTGAGTATTTTAAAATTGGTGGTGGGACAAAGAATCTACTAACATATGGACTATTTCATGACTTTCCTAATAAAGAAATGCAGTACGCTTTGCCATCAAGTTATATTGATGGCAAAGAAGCTGATTTAGACCCAAAAGCAATAACAGAGAGCTCGACATTTTCTTGGTATAAAAATTCTAAACCTAGTGAAGTTCCTTCAAATCAACCATCTGAAACAGATATAAAAAAACCGGAAGCTTATACATTTATCAAGGCGCCTAGGTACAAAGGCCAGGTTGTACAGGTTGGGCCACTTGCCCGTATGATTTTGTCAGGTTCCTATAGAAATAGTATATCTACTATGGATAGGCTTATGGCGAGGGTCCTTGAGGGGAAAAAGATTTGTGAGAAAATGCTTATAATACTTGATGAAATAGAACCTATACCAGCAGTGCAGGAGAAATATATTATTCCAGATAGTGCACATGGGATAGGGCTTTGTGATGCTGTACGTGGAGCTCTCGGGCACTGGACTACTATAGAAAAAGGTGTTATAAAGAATTGTGATATAGTTACACCTACTGCCTGGAACCTTTCACCAATAGATGAGCTTGGTAGACATGGGGCTCTTGAGAGTGCTCTCATTGGCACTGAAATTCAAAATCTTAAAAGCCCTGTGGAGATAGGTCGAATAGTGAGGTCTTTTGATCCTTGTATATCGTGCGCTACCCATGTTAATACGCAGTACGGTGAGCCTTATTATATAAATATTACTTAAGACATTTAAATAAAGCACTATAAAGATTATTGTTTATTTTTAAAAATCCGTAAGAAAATGTGGGATATATTCATATACAATAAAAGGAGAATAGCAAAATGAGTTTATCGAAAATTAGTATTAATATGTTAAATACTAATGAGGAAATCCATGCTGAAAATAAAAATCTTTTCGATGAAGAAGGCATTTTTGTTATAAATTTAATGAGTGCACCTGGTTCTGGTAAAACATCTATACTTGAAAAATTAATCCCAAGGCTTAAAGATAAATTAAATATGGCGGTAATTGAAGGGGATATATACACGACTAAGGATGCAAAAAGAATTGAAGTCATGGGAGTTCCAGTGGTACAAATTAATACTGCAGGGCCTTGTTATTTAGATGGAGGAATGGTAAGAGAGGCATCATTAAACTTTGATTTAAGGGAGTTAGATCTTATTGTTATAGAGAATGTGGGGTGTTTATCGTCCCCTGCAGAGTTTGAAATAGGTGAGGATATAAAGGTTTCTATTCTTAGCGTGGACCAAGGTAATGACAAGATTTTAAAATATCCACTGATGTTTGAAAAAAGCACAGCTATAATTTTAAATAAAATTGATTTAATTAAGAGAACGAGTTTTAAGAAAGAAGAATTTTATAAAGATATTAAATTAATAAATGATAAGGCGAAAATTTTTTTAGCATCATGTAGGTCAAATGAAGGAATAGATGAATTAAGTCAATGGATTTTGGATGAGGCACGGAAAAAGGCAAATAATTACTAAATAAAAAAATCCTGTTTATAACAGGATTTTTTTATTTAAAGGGGTGGGTTAATATGGGAAAAAAAATTATTGCTATAGGTAATAGATTAATGATGGATGATGCAGTGGCAGTTATAATTTTAGAAAAAATAGAAAATATTTTAGAGGCTAACGGCATAGAGGCTATTATAGGAGAAACAGATGTAGAATTTTGTTTCTCAAAATTAAATGAGGTAGATACATTTTATATTATTGATTCAACATATTATGGAAATTCGCCAGGCACTGTAACTTTTAAAAGTTTGGATGATATAAAAAAAATTGAATGGCGGAGTAAATCTATTCATTCTTTAGGTTTATTAGAGTTAATTAACATGTATAAACTTGATATTAAAGGTTATTTTATAGGAATAGAAATTGCCAATATAGATATAAATATCGAGTTAAGCCATGTCTTACAGGGGAAAATAGAATATATATCTAAAAAAATATTGAACTTTATTTTATAGGTTCCAGTTTGTTTCTCACACTTTTTTAATTTGAAATTTACTTATCATAAGGTAAGAAAGTATAAGCATTATAGTAATAGTAAGTGGAAAATTATGAGGTGAATTTAAAGTTACTAAGGCATACAGGGCTACAACAATTCCTGCCAAAGTAATAGGAATGCCGGTGTAGACATTATTAAATTGAGAATTATTGTATCTCGCGAGTCTATATGCACCAGCTACAGGGTAAATTAAAAAACAAACATAACCCCAATAACCTAAAGATATGAAATCATATAAATTAAACATTAGCAGTGACGGTGCAACGCCAAAAGATACTAAGTCAGCTAATGAATCTAATTCTTTTCCGAGACCACTAGATACTTGTAGAAAACGTGCTAATTGACCATCATATCTATCCATGAGGGCAGCTAATAATATAAAAATCACAGATAATTTGTAATTAGCTTGAAAAGTCATTAATAAGGACAATAAACCGAAAACTAAATTTCCAAAAGTAAGAATATTTGGTATTGAAGACTTCTTCACTAAACATCACTCCTAAAATAATAAAATTTCATTAAAAATTTAAATATAATATTAATATATATTTTATAAAATCATCGTCCTAATTATACATCATTTTACACCAATATTTAAGTATATAGCCATATATTTTATTTTCAGGCTGTTAAAGAAAAATAATAGGCAAAATAAAAGAAATATTAATATTAATTTTTATTTATGGTTAAAATAAAAACAATAAATAATTTTTACTTGAAATGAGAAACAAGGAGGAGGATTATAAAATGAAAGTTTCTGAAATTATGACTAAAGAAGTCATAAGTTTATCAGTAGATGATACAGTGGAGCGTGCAGCTGAGCTTATGAAACAGTATAATATAGGATCAATTCCTGTAAACACAGAAGACAGAGGGATAGTAGGAATTGTAACAGATAGGGATATAATACTTAGGTGCGCAGCGGAAGGTAAAGATATAAAAACACAAACAGTTCGTGGTATTATGACTTCAAACCCAGTGGCTTGTGATCAAAATATAGATGTAGATGATGCCGCTAGAATTATGAGTGAAAGGCAAATAAGAAGATTACCAATAACGCAAAGTAATAAATTAGTGGGAATGGTTTCATTAGGAGACTTAGCATTAGAACCAAACCTTCGAGAAGAGACAACGGATGCACTTGGGGAAATTTCAGTGCCATCGCAACGCAGTATTTAATTCCTGAATTTTATTAAAATAAATAGCAAATAAAATGTGATAAGGCAACGACTTATCATTGTATCCTTAGAAGGGTACAAATTTACTTTAGTAAGATTTAATTTAATTATGTAAAAATCCACAAGAAAAGGCAATCTTGTGGATTTATTTTTAAAGAGGTATAATGAACAGAATAATGCAATAATATTACACGACCGTAAATAATGATTTAAGCGGGAAATAGGAGAGAATGTTATGAATAAGGTGAAATTTATTTACAATCCATATTCTGGAGAAAACACTATAGCATCAGATTTAGATACTATAATAATGATTCATCAAAAATATGAGCATACAATAGTGCCATATAGAATATGCAATGAATACCCTATTTCAGACGCTTTTGAGGGTATTGATAAAGGTTACAAATATGTTTTAATAGCTGGTGGAGACGGAACAGTAGATAGCGTAGTGAATGAGATGAAAAAAAGGAATATTGATTTGCCTATAGCAATTCTTCCAGCAGGCACTGCAAATGATTTCGCGAATTACATAGGAATGCCTCATGATATTCAAGAAGCTTGTAATCAAATATTATCGAGTGAAGTAAAAAAGGTGGACCTGGGCAAAATAAATGATAAATATTTTATAAATGTAGCAAGTACAGGTTTATTTACGGATATATCTCAAAATATGGATACAAATTTAAAAAACACTATAGGAAAATTGGCATATTACGTAAAGGGAATAGAACAATTACCTAATTTCAGAAAATTAAAAATAAAAGTTAGTTCAGATGAAGTTTTTTTTGATGGAGATATGTATTTAATGTTAGTCTTTAATGGACAAACTGCAGGAAATTTAAAATTTGCATACAATGCCAAAGTGGATGATGGGCTTTTAGATGTAATTATAATTAAAGCTGGAGTTATGAAAAATATTTTAAGTATTTTTGTCAAAATGCTGCGAAATGAGCACATAGAAGATATAGAGGGTATTGTTTATTTTAAAACTAATAAATTGGAAATAGAATGTTTTGAAGATCTTGTTACAGATATAGATGGGGAAAGAGGACCGGATTTTCCACTCACTATAACATGTGAAAAATCCGGGTTATCTATATTAGGAACTAAAATAAAATAATTTAAGCATATTTTCAAGGGAAAATTAATAAATATTAACAGTAACAATTTTAGGGAGAGTATATTAGTGAGTATATTATATTTTTTACTACTGTTAATAATGTTTTTATTATTATATCAAGGCATAACATCTAGTTTGTTTTACGCGCCTAAAAAAATTAAGATATTAAGTTTTATAGCTTTAATTATAATGATAGGTAGATACATATCTTTAGTAATTCTTTTCGTTGTAAATAATCAGAATTACTTATATTTATTAAAATTCGGAGTGTATACAAACTTTTTGTGTTTACCAATATGTGGTGTTATTTCGATTTTTATCTTTGCTAAAAATAATAAAATTAAACTCGGGAAAATTTTATTTATCTGTGCCATTTTATGTATAGTCTATGGAGTTGTGGTATATAAATCAGCTGCAAATATTAATATATCAAACATTTGTGGATATACTATAGAATTACAATTTAAAGATTATTTTTATGCTGTGATGCTTATAACAAATTCGATTTTTATTATTAGGGGTATAGAACTTTTTGATAAAACATATTCAAACAAACTAGGCGCTATATTTATAATAATATCTTCCTCGGTTACATTAGTATCAGTAATTTTAACTTCTATAAATTCTGGTTTTGCATGGTTATTGCTAGGCGATATTTCTTGGATTATAACTATAAATTACGGGTTAATAAAATTTAAAAAACGAGGTCATCAGAAGCTATAATGTTTTCAAGCACAAAAAAAGTATATATTACGTATAATGCATTTGAATAAGCTTTAGAACTTCTTATTTTATTTTTAATTAAGATGCGTTAAAAAACATATGTTTGAGCAAAGCGAGTTTATGTTTTTAGCAGATTAATTAAAAATAAAATTAGTAGTTCTTAGCGAAATGAAAGCATTACTAGTAATATATACTTTTTAACTTTTAACTTTGCCTTGTCCTAGGGCTATGTTTTGAACTAGATTTAGATCCATTCTTGACATATGCTTTGGGTGATGACTTTGGAGAGGTCTTCAAAGATGAATTTGAAGTAGTCTTAAAAGTTGGTTTTGAAGCAGGCTTTGATTCATCTTTGAAATTAGTCTTCAAATTAGTCTTCAAATTGGTATTTACATCAGTCTTCACAACGATCTCAGGCGAGGACTTCGAAGAGGTTACTTTAGATCTCTTTCGCTTAGAAAACTTAGAATTAGCATTTGCCTTAATAGGTCTTGGTGGTATTAATGACTTTTTGTCAAAGCCAATTAAATCTTCTCTATGAGCTTTTACTAGGGCTTCCCTTACAATGCTATAGTTTTCTGGATTTTTAAATTGCATCAGAGCTCTTTGCATATTTTTCTCTTTTTGCTCAGTTGGAACATAAACCTTCTCACCAGTGAAAGGATTAAACCCAGTATAAAATATTGTAGTAGATAAACTACCAGGGGTTGGGTAAAAATCTTGAACCTGTTCTGGAGTATATCCCATTTCTTTTATATATTCTGATAATTTGATTGATTCCTTAAGGTCACAACCAGGGTGACTTGACATAAAGTAAGGAACTAAAAATTGATTTTTGTCCATTTTCTTATTAGTTTCTGTATACTTTTTAACAAAACGATCAAATACTTCTTGTTTTGATTTTCCCATTTGGTCTAGTACCTTGTCGCTTATGTGTTCAGGTGCTACTTTTAATTGTCCACTAATATGATGTTCACATAGTTCTTCGAAAAACTTAGGATTTTTATCGTAAATTAAATAGTCATATCTTATTCCAGAACGAATGAAAACTTTTTTTATGTTTGGAATGACTCTAACTTTTCTTAATAAATCCAGATATTCAGTATGGTCGATAA
>Ga0209123_1000776_pt1 | contig 37132 bp, 33 predicted proteins | sample BarGraIncu00431A_FD_184500 | JGI IMG/M metagenome (GOLD analysis project Ga0209123, IMG submission 184500) | Arctic peat soil microbial communities from Barrow, Alaska, USA - Barrow Graham LP Incubations 004-31A (SPAdes) (version 2) | ecosystem: Environmental > Terrestrial > Soil > Wetlands >... | reverse complement strand
ACGTCGCCAACCGCAACGGCAAAACGGCAACCTTCATGCCGAAGCCGCTTTACGGGGACAACGGTTCCGGTATGCATTGCCACATGTCGCTTTGGAAAGACGGCGTCAACCTGTTCGCCGGCGACAAGTACGGCGGGCTTTCCCAGATGGCGCTTTACTACATCGGCGGGATCATCAAGCATGCCCGGGCACTTTGCGCCTTCACCAACCCGACCACCAACTCCTACAAGCGTTTGGTGCCGGGCTTCGAAGCTCCGGTCAACATGGCGTACTCCAGCCGTAACCGTTCCGCTTCGCTGCGCATCCCGATGTTCTCCACCAACCCGAAGGCAAAGCGCGTCGAGTATCGTACGCCGGACCCTTCCTGCAACGGCTATCTCGCCTTCGCAGCACTGTTGATGGCAGGCCTTGACGGCGTCGAGAACAAGATCGATCCGGGTCAGCCGCTGGATAAGGACATCTACGGTCTTTCCCCCGAGGAACTGGCCACCATCCCGAGCGCACCGGGAACCCTCGAAGAGGCCCTCAAGGCACTTCAGGACGACCACGAATTCCTTCTCAAAGGGGACGTTTTCACCCCCGACGTTATCGAGAAGTGGGTCGAATACAAAACCGAAGCCGAAGTTAACCCGGTCCGTATGCGTCCGGTACCCCTCGAGTTCGCACTGTACTTCGACATTTAATAAGAACGCGGCATAACGGCAGTTAAAGGAGAGGCGGGGGAGACCCCGCCTCTTTTTGCGTTTTTCCCTCCCACTGGCGTTCAGTGCAACTTCGATGATTTGTTCCCCCGCACTCATGAATTTCTTGAATGCGCAGCGGAAAACTGCTAATCTTTTCGGGTTACTGACTTAACTCGAGGCTTAGATCGGAGTGGGCCATGCAATTTGAGGGGAGGCGTCGCTTGCAGCAGCAGGAAAAAATAACCAAACTCATCGAGTGGTTCGTCAAGGCGGCACTGCGGCACGCCGAGGCGGTCGATGCAATGCACGAAGAGGCGGCCGCCATTCAGGTGGAGAGCATGGACCGGTTTTTCGCGGCTCTGCACCGGGAGGAAGGTCTGCCGCAGTTCTTCGTCCTCCTTGATCACCAGGATCCAGTCATTGCCGGCATGTCGGCTGTGTACGCCCTGCGCGAGGCTCCCGAGCGGTGCAGGCCGGTTCTTGCCAGGCTGGCGCAAGAACCGGGACTCATCGGATTCCGGGCCCAGATGGCGCTGGAGCGTTGGGATTCCGGGGAGTGGTCGCGCTAAGAATATAGTTGTCTCAGTAGTTAAATCTAAGGAGGTACTCAGTGTCAGAATTCAACAACGTATCAATCGTCAAGGAAGCCAATGTCTATTTTGATGGCGGAGTAACCAGCCGCACCATCTTCTTTGCCGACGGCACCAAGAAGACGCTTGGCATCATGATGCCGGGCGAGTACAGCTTCAACACCGGCTCCGCCGAACTGATGGAGATTCTTGCCGGCGAATTGACCGTTTTACTTCCCGGTTCGTCTGAGTGGATTGCAGTCAAGGGTGGCGAGGCGTTCGAAGTGCCGGAGAACGCAAGCTTTCAGCTCAAGGTGACCGTCCTTACTGACTATTGCTGCTCTTTTCTGTAGAATCGTTAAGTCGTTAAGTCGTTAAGTCGTTGAGTTGTTGAGTTGTTAAGTTGTTAAGTTGTTAAGTTGTTAAGTCGGACAAGTCGGGCGAACACAAGGTTCACCCCTACGGACATCATGTTGTAGGGGCGAATCTTGTTTTCGCCCGTTTTTCAGATCCCAAGGCTTTCCCCCTCCCTAACCCTCCCCCTCCGGGAGAGGGGACTTCAATCGAACTTCGTTCGCAAAGAGGAATCAAGGTGGATCAAGCAGCACCATCAGCTGAGTTAACGCCGATCATCGGCCGATTCGCCCCGTCTCCCACCGGCCCGCTTCATCTGGGATCTCTGGTCGCGGCGCTGGGGAGTTATTTGATGGCGAAGAGCTCCGGTGGGAAGTGGCTTTTGCGGATGGAAGATCTGGACCAGCCGCGGGTCGTTTCAGGGTGCGGCGACGACATGCTGGCGACGCTGGAACTGCTCGGCTTTGAGTGGGATGGTGCAGTGGTCTACCAGAGCGGGCGCACCGGGCAGTACCGGCATGCGGCCCAGGATTTGATGCGCCGCGGTCTAGCCTACCCCTGCGGTTGCACCAGGAGCGAGATCGCCCAGATCGCCTCGGCCCCCCACGAGGATGGCCTGATCTACCCCGGTATCTGCCGCGAAGGCCTGCCCCCCTCGAAGGTCGAAAGGGCTCTCAGGGTGAAGGTGCCAGATGAAGTCATCAGCTTTGACGACCTCATCATGGGGCATTACAGCCAGCACCTGAGCAGTTGCTGCGGGGATTTCGTGATACACCGGGCCGACGGCCCCTACGCCTATCACCTTGCCGTGGTGGTGGACGATGCCGCTTTCGGCGTAAACCAGGTGGTGCGCGGAACCGATCTCCTCTCCTCCACGCCGCGCCAGCTTTATTTGCAGCGCCTGCTTGGCTACCCGACTCCGAGCTACGGCCACCTGCCGCTGGTTGCCGGGCCCAAGGGCGCCAAATTGAGCAAAAGAGACCATGCGGTTTCCCTTTCCTCCGGTGGCGACCTCGCCCGCCAAGGCGGAACCCTTCTCCTTGGCGCGCTGCGCTTTCTCGGTCAATCAACACCAGCTGACTTGAAGGGGGCTACTCCTGCAGAAATCCTGAAATGGGGCGTGGCCAACTTCGACTCTGCTGCTGTCCCTCGTGCCTCAGGGCCCTTTATCTCAAGTTAGCCCTGGTCCTGGAATGCCGGAGCCGGTATCTTCGGACTCACCCTTTCCGGTGCGGACAACCTTTTCTTCAACCCCTCCCTGATCTGTCGGTTCACCCGGTTACTCAAGCTTCGATCCTGAAACCAGATGTGCACCAGCGAGTCGTTCAACGCAGCGCATCCGGCCACCAGCGGGAGCGCTAAGAGTACCATTCGCCAGAATTTCACGTAAATCTTCTCCTATGCCGTCAGGTAGCTGGCACTTCCGTCTTAGGTATCCGTCGTTTGTGCCCCTCATGGTCTACAGCCACATAGGTGTAGGAGGCTTCGGTGACCAGAGAAAACTCTCGGTTCTTTTCTATGGTCATTTCCTGGAATCCCGGTTTTAGCCAGACTTCCACCCTGATCGTGATGGAGGTCGTCCCGATCCTCATTACTTTGCCGTAGCAGCAGACAATGTCGCCGATTCTGACCGGCTTGATGAATCTCATGGCTTCTACCGCGATGGTTACCGCGCGGCCTCCGGCAATCTCTATAGCCATCATGGCGCCGGCGATATCCATTTGCGACATGATCCAGCCACCGAAGATGTCGCCGATGGCATTGGTCTCACTAGGCATCGGAGAGGTCCGGAGCAGTAATTCCCCTTCAGGCTGTGCATGGTGTTCGGTCAAGGAGTGCCTCCCTTATTCTGGTTGAAAGTCGGACTGTTTCGGTTGGAAAGGTATCTGCTCATCGGGAATTAACTCGACAGACCCGCACTTATGCTAAGGTATAGACCGCCGCTATCTGGGTGTCAACGCAAATGCCTGTTGCCTTCCGGGTGAGGTAACGAAACCAGGTCTGAGAGTAAAGAGCACACTTCAAATTTGGGATTCACTTTCGAGCTAATCCTTCTCACCCAGACTTGCGGCGATAATTTTCTTCAACTGTTTAAGAGTTGCTCGCTCCATTGGTTTCCCGGTGATGCTGCTGACAGTCCTGATATTCTTTTCCTCAACGGGATACACAGAGCATTCGATGACGACGCCACCATCATCCAGATAGATGTGGGTGTAGTCGGTAATCTTGCCACCCTTACGGATGGGAACTATCTCGGTTTCGAAGCTGATGTCGTGGCGCTCCAGCAGGTTTTCCACCTCTTCGAGAGACGCTGCGAATAGATGAATGTCGATATCGCTTTGGCTGGTAACTGCACCGGAGAGGACCGACCCAACGAGATAGGGTGAGAACTCGGCAAAGAGCTCCAGGTAGGAGAGGGCGGCAAGCCGCAAGCGGAGCAGGCGCTCCGGCAGCAGATCCTCCTCCCGGGCCGAGAGGAGCCTGGCGAATTCCTCATGGATCTCCGCGTTGGTGGGGAGATGAGAGCCGAGTGAAAGCGCCTTTTCCGGGCCGAAGCGTTTGGCAGCTTTTCTCTTGGCGTCTCGGTATTCCCGTACCCCGTCCTCGTACATAAGGCGGGCTGCCTCGCAGGCAATGAGGTCGCGTATCTTGTCCACCTTTCTCATGATCTACAGTATAGCCGATGAACCTACATATGATACGGGCAATAGCGAGAGTTGTGAGTGGGAAAAAACACTATCCATAAAAAAAGGGGTTGACTGTGCAGGCGTCATTTGTTATAAGAGGGGACTACTTGAGCGGGAATAACTCAGTGGTAGAGTGCGACCTTGCCAAGGTCGAAGTCGCGGGTTCGAATCCCGTTTCCCGCTCCAAATAAACAATAATGGCCAGGTCCTCGGATCTGGCTTTTTTGTGTTTTGCTTACAGTGTTAGTTTCCTGCACCGGTATCTAGTCCAACTTAAACTTCCCTACGTTCTTACTCAAAGCCCATGCCCACCCTTTGCGTGTACCTCTCATAAATGGATCATCCCCCTGGTGCGGCGCTATAACCTTGCGGACGGCAGTTTCGGCGGGGTGGTTACCGCCACCATCTGACGTATTGACTCTTGATCACTCACGCCAATTATCGGACCAAGGTCAAAACGCGGTTGCAATGTTTGGAAAGAAGTCCTGCTGAATCAGTGCTCTAGACGGTTGTTGAGTTGTGCCCTGCTGGGTTCCCAGGCGGGTGCTTTACTTACGTTGGAGTCGGCTAACTGAAGCGGCGACGCTGGGTGCATTGCTAAAAGAGTTGAGTTTGCTTCCTGATTACCCTGAAATTGCCCGGCTGCAGTTGTCTCTCAGCTACCACTGCTAGGGTGGAACGGGCTGTTTGTCGGCCCCGTCATTCAACTACGAGACTTTATCCGCGGGCGACTGCAGCAACTAAATACCTAAACTAGATCCTTTGCATGGTGATCGAACCGTGTCGTCATTTAAATCGGCGTCACTTAGTTGCGTGAGATGCCGAATTTTCGCATCCGTGCTCGCAGGGTACTGGCATTGAGACCGAGCAGCAGTGCCGCCCCCTGGCTTCCTTCGATGCGCCATCCGGTTTTCTGCAGTGTCATGAGGATGTGGTCATATTCCATTTCACCGAGTGCTTTGACCTCGTCGCCCGCCGGCTCTTCTGTCCTTTGCACCGCGTCAAAACGGTCCAAGACCTGCAAAAAGCTCCCCTGGCTGGTGATCACCGCCCGCTCGATTACGCTTTCCAACTCCCGCACGTTACCAGGCCAGTGGTACTGCTGCAGTGCGTTAAGGGATTCCGTTGACACCGTCTCTATCTGCTTGCCGATTTTCTTGTTGAACTTAGCCACAAAATGGTTGATGAGGAGCAGTATGTCGTCCTTGCGCTCCCTAAGTGGCGGCATGGTGATGGGGAAAACATTGAGCCGGTAGAATAAATCTTCCCGGAATCTCCCCTTCTTGATTTCCTCGGCCAGATTACGGTTGGTCGCCGCGATGATACGTACGTCGGTCTTCAGGGTGCGCGAACTGCCTAGTCTTTCAAACTCGCCGTCCTGGATGACCCGCAGCAACTTACTTTGCAGTTCCGCCGGCATCTCTCCGATTTCGTCCAGGAATATGGTGCCGCCGTCAGCCAACTCGAAGCGGCCGATCTGCCGGTCGTGGGCTCCGGTGAAGGCGCCCTTTTCCCGTCCGAAGAGCTCACTTTCCACCAGGGCCGCGGGAAGTGTGGTGCAGTTGACGGTGATGAGGGGCCGGCCTTTGCGGGAACTGGTACTGTGGATGGCGCGGGCCACCACCCCCTTGCCCGTGCCGGTCTCGCCCAAAAGAAGCACCGTAGCGTTCATGGGCGCCACCTGTTCGACCTGCTGAAATACCTGCGCCAGGGCCTGGCTGTTACCGATGATCTCGCCGAAGTTGAACTGCCGGGCGACCTCCTGTTGCAGGTAGATGTTTTCGGCCTGGAGGCGGTCCTTCAGCAGTTTTATTTCCGCATAGGCGCCCTGCAGCGACTTCTCTGCCCGTTTGCGTTCCTCAATTTCCGCCGTGATTTCGCGGGTGCGCTCCGCTACCATGCGCTCAAGATTGTCGTGTGATTTCTGCAGTTCATCACCGGCCCGTCTGGTGAGCGTGCCGTCAACGATCGAGCAGAGTATGGAGCCGTCGTTACTGCCGACAGCGTCCACAATGACACTCTGCAGTTGCCCGACAATCACGGTGCCATCTTTTCCTTTCAATCTGAGTTCGCACTTCTGCACGCTCTGGCTTTGCAAAACACTTTCTATATGCAGGATAAAGATTTCCCTTGCTGCAGCGTCGGCAAGGAAACCGGCGAAGGGCTTGTTGGAGAGTTGTCGGCGCACCGTTCCCAGAAGTTGGGCGCCGGAAAGGTTCACCTCAAGTATCAGCCCCCGGGTATCAAAGGTGAAATAGCCGCCGGGAGCGAAGTCGTAAAGCTCCGCATACTTATTGCGTGACAGCTCCGATTCCGCCTGAGCCTGGCGCAATTCGCTATTTTCTGACTCCAGCTCCACCTGATGGGCCTCTAGTTCCTGGAGTAAAGAATCGTCTGCGCGACGGTGGAGTTGCTGTGCCGCTGCCTGAGGGAACAAAAGCCCTTCTGTGTGAAGGAGCGGTTCGGAGGCTGCTGTGGACAGTTCTGCGTCCCGGTAGTTACCCATTGCTGCCTCTCTTTGGTCGTTATGTTAGATTCTGGCTTTCTGGGTTTTGGACCAGATGCCGCTTTCCATCCTGTCCAGCAGACCGGCAAGCTGTCTGAAGAGAGATCGTTTACCGTCCAGGCTTTTGATTTCATCCATTTCGGCAGATAGATGCTTATAGCGGGCGTAGTCCCTGTCAAAGGACGCTTCCTTGCCGAGCGTTTTACCCGGCACTTTTCTTGTTGATGAGTGCATATCGTCCATCCCTTTTTAGCTACTGCTGTCATTCCGGTGTCTGGTAGCTCTGATGCCTTTTCACGACTTCCAGGATGCTTGGAAAATCAATCGGCTTACCGATATGCCCGGTCATCCCGGCCCCCAGGCAGTTGTTGATGTCCTCCTCCATGACCAAAGCAGTCAAACCGTAGATAGGTACCTGGCCGCCAATCTCCTTTTCGCGGCTGCGAATTCTTCTGGTTGCTTCCAACCCGTCCAGGTGTGGCATCTGCACATCCATAAGCACCAGGCTCGGACGCTTGCTTTCCCATATCCTGATGGCCTCATGCCCATCCGTGGCTGCGAGCACCTGGTGTCCTGCCTTGACCATCAACATTGCCATCAGTCCCATGATGATGGGATCATCTTCCGCGATGAGGACGGTCAGTTCTTGCTCTAAGCCGGTCTTTTTGCCCGAGGGCTGCGCCGCAACCTGCAATGCGGCGCCAACCGGCGCTTGTGGGGCTGCAGCGGGTTGACCGGCGCTAAAAAGGTCGTTTAATACTTTGACCAGGACTTTCCCTGCATTTTTGGCGATTTGCAGCTGATTGGCCTGATCCGGTTTTAAGTCAGAGCTGAGAGTGAAATCTATCATTCCCAGGATGCTGGTCATGGGGGTGCGGATTTCATGACTCAATTCGGTGAGAAAGAGCCTCCGGGCCTGCTGGGTCAGCAGGGCGCTCTTTTTGGAGTCGGACATTTCCTCATTCAGTAGGTCCATTGCCTGACCGGTTTGCTCCTGTTCACTCTGCAGCTCAGCCAGTTGGTCCGAGCGTCGTATGAGCTTCAGGTTCGCCTCGGCTAGCTTCAATTTGGCAGCCGCCAGTTGCTGCGACTTCTTTACTATTTCCTGCTCCTGGTGGTAAAGCGCCGCGAAACACTTAACCTTCGCGTTGAGTGCCTCGCTGCTGGCAGGTTTCTGGATGAAGTCGATCCTTCCCAGATGGTATCCTTTTCGTAGCGCCTCGTCGTTGCAGTCGCCGGCGGACAGGAAAAGGATCGCTACGCCAAAGGCCCGTGACTCCCTGATCTGAGCCGCGACCGCGAGGCCGTCAGCATCCGGCAGCGCCAGGTTAATGACCACGAGAGCGAACTGGTCCTTTGGTAGGAGTTGCAGCGCCTCTTTGGTAGAGCCAACGTAGGTTATTGCGTAGTACTGGGAGCAAAGAGCGCTGACGGCAGTTGAACTCTCAGCGGCATCATCGATTACAAGGATCTTTGTTCTGGGTGACGGCATGTGTTGGTAACTCCTCTTTCTCATGCACTGCATAGACTCAAACGCTAGCAACCGTTTCTGCCAATAGATAAGACTCTAGCAACTTATGCACCAAAGGAGATTGAAGAGACTGATGACGCAAGTGGCTGTTTGCAAGAGAGAAAATGATAACAGGCAGAGGATGTGCAGAGTGAATCTGTCAATAAATAACGTCATATTTGGCAAAATTACCATATATGGCAATATTGTTATGATGGGAAAGGTCAGTTGGGAGACGTGAAGGTTATTAAACGCCCCTTTTTTGGGTCCATTTTAGGCAAAGGAAAAAGCCTTTGCCTCACTTAGTGCTAAGCATTTTCAATATCATCGTGGTCAGATGCTCTGATTTGAAGGGCTTGGTCACCCAGCAGGTTATGCCGGCATCCCTTCCCTCCTTTTTTGCCTGGGCGTCGGACCGGGTCGTAAGCATTAGAATGGGGGTGGTTTGATATGGGGTTGTGTTTCTGACTGCCCTTGCCACCTCCAGACCACTCAGTCCAGGCATGATCAGGTCCGTTATCACCAGGTCAATGCGACGGCCATCCAAAATTTTCAACGCCTCATAACCATCCTGCGCTGCTTCCACCTCGAACCCTTTAGCACGAAGCACGGTCGAGAGCATTTCAAGAATGAGCAGTGAGTCCTCGACTACCAGAATTATTTTGGTCATTTGTCATTGTTTCTCCCCGGACTGCAATACGTCTTCTCTTTCAGAGTCTTCTTTTTCAAAAGCGAGACTTAATGAACAAACGTCTGCAGTCGTTAGCATTATTGTACCCCTTCCCATCAGATTTTAGGGCGGAAGTTGATCCCGCTCTGTCTCAGGAAGCGGTGAGTGTCACAAGGCTCGCAAGGTCCGTGTCGCCCGCAACTCTTTGTCCACTTCAACTGTCAGCAGTCTGGTCCAGGGGATCCACGACGGGGGGAACTTAGCGCAGTACCCGGCCTTCCTCGAAGCCAGACGTGGGCATGTCTCTGGTGTCTACGGGCTACGGAGGTAGGTATCGGCTCGGTACCTTTTGTAGCAATTGCCCCGGGGACCGGCCTTGCTACTCTCCAAGCAAAGGTTTTGTCGCGGTGGGGAGCAGACCTACCCCAGTAAAGCCGTCAGTGACCGCTACTAAAATGACGGTTCCGGTACATATGACGGCCGCTCGGGCGGTGAGCCTTGGCCCCGTGGCCGCGCCCTAGTGTTAGGGGGGTTCAGAGGTCGTCTGTTTTCAGCAGTTTAGCTGAGCTGGCTAGGCAGGCAAGGAACTGTTAATAATGTTGGCATGGAGATTGTAATTAGTGGCCCACACCCAAGAGGTTAACCCTTTAATAGTTTGGAGGCGAGATCATGAAATGCCCAAAATGCCAAGGAAGGATGTTCGCGGAGCGCTACTTTGACTACATCAGGTCTTTTGAGGCCTGGAAATGCACCTGCTGCGGGGAGATCCTGGACCCGACCATCGTGATAAACAGGGCGCGGAATTTAAACAGCCTGCTGGGCTGAGACATCGTAGGAAGGATTGGATGGATTACCTTCCCTCGGCTCGCGCCCTGATGGGCATTTCCCTCGGGTTTCGCATCAGCTATGCGACTATCGGGATCGGACTGAGACGATTTTGCCGATTCAGTGCCAGGGAAAGCCATCTTCCATTTTCCATTTTTCCGATAATCCGGAGGCTGAACCGGGCCAGCTGCTGGTTCGGTCTCCGTCGATTATTCCCTGATCAGGCTGACTTTATGTTTTCGCATTGCGAACTTGCTACAGCCTTATCGAAAACAAACCCGTGCAGCTGCAAACACCCACCTCTTTCCGACCTGCTTCTCACCTGCTTTGATTGCCTCCCCGGCCTGCGTCCTGACGTACCATTCACTTGACCCGGATTTGAAATCACCAACTATTGATCCCCGGATTCTGTTTTTTGATGAGGCCGCGCTATACTTCGGTAGTTGCCTTAGTGTGTTGGTTTTCCGGATGCAGCGAGTTATCTCGCGTCGCAGGGGCGGTAAGCGCCTCTGCTGACGACACTCTCACCTGGAGGTATGCCCATGGCCGATCAGTATGTAATCCCTATACCCGCTTCCGCACACCCGCCTCTGATCTCAGACGCAGATATCAGCGCAGCCGCAAACGCCCTGGGGGTGGAACCCGCAGCGATCTTCGCCGTCTCCCAGGTAGAATCCGGCGGCAGGACCGGCTTCGATGCCCAAGGCCGTCCGAAAATCCTCTTCGAGGCACGCTGGTTTCACAAATTCACCAACGGGATATATGACGGCAATCATCCCAACCTTTCCCAGCCCACCTGGGACGGAGCCAAAAAGTACTACAAGGATGACCAGTGGGAGCGTCTTAAGGAAGCTTTTGCGCTCAACGCGGAGGCGGCACTCCAATCGGCTTCCTGGGGCAAGTTCCAGGTCATGGGATTCAATCACAACGGGTACCCGGACGTCTTCAAGTTCTGCACGGCAATGTTTCTTTCGGAAAAGGAACATCTGACAACGTTTTTGGCCTTTTGCAAGGACAACAACCTGCTCCAGTATTTGAAGGCAAAGGATTGGGCAAAATTTGCCAAAGGCTACAACGGTGAAGCGTATCAGGCTAATAACTATGACAAGAAGCTCGCAGCCGCCTATCAGGAATATAAAAGCCAGCCGGGTCATGCTTAAGTCCGCCGGCTCTTTCTGGCATAACGCACTTCTGCTGCAAGCGGGGGTGTTGCTCCTGCTTGCGGCATGCAGTGGCGCTGCTTTGGCTGCAGGAGAAAAGACGATCCCGTCGCTTTGTTCCCCAAGCGAGAGGACGGTCTTCTCCTGCCGGATCGCGGGAGTGCAAAAGGTGCTTTCCCTCTGCTCCTCGTCTGCGCTGCGCGCGCCTGGACGTTATCTGCAGTACCGCTTCGGGCGCGCGGGAGCCCTTGAGATGCAGTATCCGCTGCAAAAGGGGCGCTCATTCGAGGCCTTTAGCGCGGGCCACTATTTCCGGGCGCAGGTTGATCGGCGCCGTGTGACGTTTTCCAACCAGGGAGTGCGTTACACCATTTTTTCGGATTTTGAAGGAGAGGAGCGACCTGCGCAGAAGGAGGCAGGCGTAACCATCAATAAGACCCAGCAAGGAAGCAGCGAGTCGACCCTGCGTTGCAGAGCCCCCTTTGTAGACCATCTGGCAGACCTCGACGAGATCATTACTCCAGAGGCTGACCCCTCACTTTAAGTCAATCGTGTACCGCGATTGAGTTTTCTAGCCGTTGTCTGGTCGATTATTTACTACCCCAACCTGAGTGGAAGAGTAATCGAAAGTATCGAGTGAACAGCTCAATCTTTTATTTCTGTGGGACAAGTCTGATTTCCAGCTTGCAGTTGACAGCCGCCGCATACTTTCTCAGCATCTCCAGTGACGGGGAATGGCGGTGTGAACCGAGTGATGCTTCAACCCGCGCCAATGACGGCTGCGATACACCCATTTTGGCGGCAACCTGTTCTTGTGTCATGCCGGCTTCGCGTCGAGCCGCAAGTAAAGCATCCAGGGCCGCGAATTCACCTTCCAGCGCTTGGTATGCCTTCCTGAATTCAGGATTCTGCAAATCGTTTTGTAACGATTCCTTGGGGTCGTATGCCACCGGTTGATATTTAATGTCAGCCATGTTGAAGCACCCCAGGTTAGGGCCCTAGGTCTCCATCCTGATCGCCAGCGCCCGAAACCTGGCGCGCAGACCCACGGGCCAGCCGTCAAACTCAGCTTTAACAGCCGCATTGTAAAAGGAAATCTGGTACTCCATAGCGTCATTATAAAATGCGTGTTATAAGGGCTCAACCATGATATGACGCGCTTTTGTTGGAGAAAGAGACTAGCCTCTTGGGGGATGAGGGGTAAGCTAGACAGGAAATGATAAATTTGTTGTCATGTTTTAATAATTACGGCATAATTCCGCGGGCGTCTGGCATAGCCGAGAAGAGAATTCTGGATGAACGCATCGGGTAACTCAGTTAAAATCCTCTAGACGCAGCAGCATCGCACAACATCAACCTTTGTGCCTGTGGGCCAGGAGAACGCGATGAAGATCACTATGACACTTCCGGGGGTATCCGCTCCCATAGCCGATGTACCTGTCAGCGGCGGTGTGGTCTCGGTCGTCGCTCAAGGACCCTGAAAGTAACCCGCTTACCGGGGCTGTCAGTCCGCTCAGGGAACTCTGCAGCCTGGGTGGCGCTGCAGGGATAATCCCATCCGGGGATGTGCTTTAGAGCACGGGGCAATCCCAGCGGAATAGGCAGAACGCCACACAAAAAAAGGAGTCACCATGAAAGAGAAGCTTGAGCAGCTATTTTATTTCGGACTGGGAAGCGCCCTGATGGCGAAGGAAAAAATCGAGCAGGCCGGTGAGTCGAGTAAGGGCTTCCGGGAGGAAAGTGATCGCAAAGCCCGTGAGTTTTTTGATCTCGCCGTGGCGAAGGGGAGTGAGGAACGGGAGCAGGTGAAGAGCCATATCAAGGAACTGCTGAAGGAGGCGATTGACGAGCTGGGACTGGCAACCCGCGCCGACATCGATGCCCTGAGGGAAGAGCTGGTGAAAATGCGCCAGGGGCAATCCTGACCTGGTGAACAGATTGTCGCTTCTTGCCAGGCTTTACCGCCCGCAGCGGATTTACGCCGTCTTTCGGGTGCTGCTGACCGTTTTCCTGCTGCTGCGCAGGCGCCCCAGTTGGCTGGGTCTGGCGCCGCTAGCCCCGGAGCCCTTGGTGCGCGCCATCGAGGAGCTGGGGCCGAGCTTCATCAAGCTGGCCCAGGTGCTGGCAACCAGGGCCGACTTCTTCGATGCCGGTTACCTGGAGGCCTTGCGCCAGCTGCACGACCAGCTCCCTCCCATGACGCAGGCCGATTTCCGGGCGGTTTACGCGCGCAGCTTCGGCAGCGGTGAGTGCTTCGAGAGCTTCGAGGACCAGCCGCTGGCCTGCGCCTCCATAGGGCAGGTGCACCGGGCCCGGCTGCAAAACGGCGACCAGGTCGCGGTCAAGCTGCGTCGCAACCGGATCGAGCAGGTGGTGCGCGAAGACATCCGGTTGCTGGGCTGGTTTCTCGCGCTGCTGCGCCCCCTCTTCGCCGAATACACTCGCAACTCCATAGAAGCCGTCCTGGAAGCCTTCCGCCATACCATCCTTCAGGAAGTCGACATGCAGGTCGAGCTGGCCAACCTGCAGCAGTTCCGCAAAGCCTACCCCGATTCCGGGGTGCGCCTCCCCGTCCCCTATCCCGAACACTGCTCGGTAGACGCTCTGGTCATGAGCTTCGAAGAGGGAATCCGCTTCGACGACCGCGAGGGGCTCGCCCTGCTGCAGGTCTCCTTTCCGGCGCTGATGGAGAAGCTGGTGTTGTTCTACACCGAGCAGATGCTGATCAAGGGGTTCTTTCACGCCGACCCCCACCCCGGGAACCTGCTGGTGACGGGTGACGGGAACCTGGTGCTGCTGGATTTCGGCATGGTGAGCCGGATCTCCAATACCGTCCGGTTGGCGATGATTAACACTGTCAAAGCGGCCTATGAACGTGATTTCGAACTGCTGGCGCAGGCAACCAAAAAGCTCGGGATCATCACCGACCGCGTCCCACAGGATCAACTGACCGGGCTGGCCGAAGAGATCTTCAGCATCTTCGACAACGAGCATCTGAATGCCACCTCAATGCAGCAGCTCGCCTTCGGGGTCATGAACACCATGAAGGACTACCCCTTCAAGCTTCCTCAGGAAATTATCTACGTGATGCGGGCCAGCTCCATCATCGAGGGGATGGGGACGAATTACATAGAAAACTTCAACGGCATCAAGGACATCCTGCCGATCCTGAAGGCGAACCTGTTACGGGCCCTGGGTGAGCGGGACAACCTTTTGGGGATCATCGGCCAGGAGCTGGTCCAGTTCCCGCTGACGCTCGTCAAGGGCCGGCATTTGTTGGACACCATGCACCAGGGGGAACTGGTGGTGCGCCTGGCCGAAGAGGACCGTCGCGAACTGCTGCGCCCGCTGGAGCGCTGGATGCACCAGCTCGCCTGGACCGCCCTGTTGGTGGCCCTGGCCTTTTACCTGCAGATGCTTCGGATCCCTTATGCGGGCTGGCTGTCGTTTTGCTGTTTCGTCGCCGCGGCGCTGAGGCTGGCGTGGTGGCGCAGGATGTAAGGGGCTAAGGCTGGCGTGGTGGCGCAGGATGTAAGGGGTGCCCATCGTGTCGTGAGGTAGGAGTTAGCGGGCTTCGGCATGCAGTTTTATTCCGAGTGCCGCAACAATTTTCAGGATTGTGTCAAAGCTCGGAACACGCTCTCCTGAAAGCGCTTTGTAAAGGCTTTCGCGGGAAAGACCGGCATCGCGTGCGACTTGAGAAATTCCCTTGGCGCGCGCTATGTCACCGAGTGCTTTGGCTATGAAGGCTGCATCATTGTTGGCCTCTTCGAGGCATGCTTCAAGATAGGCTGCCATTTCCTCAGGAGTCCGGTATCCAGCTGGATACAATTTGTCAATGCCAAGCCCTCCTTTTCCAGTTATGCCATGATTCTACCCCCACTTCCTTTCAAGGGATAAGAGAGGATGTAGGGAAGCTTTTGTTATGCGAAAAATGCTAATGACATTGCTGTCTTTTTCGGTACTATGGGGCACAAGAGTCAACATTCAGCAAAAGGAGAGTGGCATGAGTAAGGTGAAATCGCCGGTTACGGCGGCCATCAGGGTGCTGCGTCAGGCGGGAGTTTCCTTCGGCGAGCACCCCTACAACTATGAGGAAAAGGGCGGGACCGCGGTCTCGGCACGCGAGCTCGGCGTCCCCGAGAAAAGCGTCGTGAAGACCCTCATCATGGAGGACGAGCGCAAGGCTCCCCTTGTGGTGCTGATGCACGGCGACCAGCAGGTCTCCACCAAAGAATTGGCCCGGCTCATCGGAGTGAAAACGGTCTCCCCCTGCAGTCCGGAGACCGCCCAGCGCCATTCCGGATACCTGGTCGGTGGGACCTCGCCCTTCGGCACCAAAAAGGAGATGCCGGTCTATCTCGAGGAGAGCATTCTCGAGCTTCCCCTGGTCTACATTAACGGCGGCAGCCGAGGGTTTTTGGTCTCCCTCCTCCCCGACGATCTGGTGCGGGTCCTGAAGCCGACCCTGGTTAAGGTGGGAATCTAGGGGGAACCGTGGATCTTTCCAGGCAGTTTCAGCAGGCGGCAGAGATCTTGGGCGCGGCCCAGGCGCTGGTGGTGGCGGCGGGGGCCGGCATGGGGGTCGATTCCGGGCTGCCGGACTTTCGCGGCGACAGCGGTTTCTGGCGCGCCTATCCGGCGTATGCCAAGCTCGGCCTCAGTTTCGTGGACGCCGCCAACCCCGAGCATTTCGAGCGGGATCCGCATTTTGGCTGGGGCTTTTACGGGCACCGCACCAACCTGTACCGAGAGACCGACCCCCACGATGGGTTTGCGCTGCTCCTTTCCTGGATCAAGGACCGGCAGCTTCCGGCCTTCGTCGCCACCTCCAACGTGGACGGGCAGTTTCAAAAGGCCGGTTTTCCCGAGGAGAGCGTTCTGGAGTTTCACGGATCCATCCATTACCTGCAGTGCACCCGGCCGTGCTGCGACAGGATCTGGGAGAATCGGGAACTCTTTCGTTTCGACGAGGAAACCATGAGGGCCGACGAGGTGCCGCTTTGTCCGCGCTGCGGCGCCGTTGCGCGCCCCAACATACTGATGTTCGGCGACTATGGCTGGGTCGAGGAGCGCACCCGGCGGCAGAGGGAGCGATTCAACGGTTTCCTGGCGGGGCAAAACGGCAAGAAGATCGTCGTGATAGAGTTGGGGGCGGGGACCGCCATACCGACCGTGCGTGCCATGAGCGAGAGGATCGGCGCCTTCAAAGGTGCGCGCGTCATCAGGATCAACCCTCGCGAGCCCCGGATCGCGCCGCCGCACCTTTCGCTGCCCTGTGGCGCTCTGGAAGGCCTGCGCGGCATCGCGCAGCAACTGTACGATTTTCCGAACCGGCCTGGTGGGTGTCTTGTCCCCCCTATGAAATAGGGGGGAAGCCGAACCTTAGAGAGGCAGGGGGGTGGTTTGCCGGGGCGAAAGACCCCCCTGTCTCGCTACGCGAGCCTTCCCCCCTGTTCCACAGGGGGGACCAAACCGCCAAGCCCAGTGCTCACTTGCTCTATTTCCTCTCTTCCCTTGCTTCTCTCGCATCTTCCTGGTGTCCTTGGTGTCCTTTAAGTCCCTTAACTCCTAAGAGAAAACTTAAAAGTTCCCCCGTGGTCCACCCTCAACCTGCTTCCTTCCTGGCCCCCCAAATAAGCCTTGCCTTTTACCCTGTCTGTGCTAAAATGCCCATTTTTTAGGCAGAATAACGAACAATTGGACAGACATGCAAAAGACGGTAGCCATCGGCTCCTTGACCTTAAAAAACCGGGTGTTTCTGGCACCCATGGCAGGCATCACCAACCTTCCCATGCGGCTCATGGCGCGAGAGTGCGGCACGTCCCTCACCTTCACTGAAATGGTAAGCGTGAACGGGCTGACTCGGGAAGGGCGCAAGAGTTTCGACCTGTTGAAAAGCGTCCCCGCCGACCGCCCCATCGGCATGCAGCTCTTCGGCGATGATGCCGCGATGCTCGCCGAAGCCGCCCGGCTCGTCGAGGGGTACGGCGAACTGATCGACATCAACATGGGTTGCCCGGTGCGAAAAGTCGTCGGGACCGGCGCCGGAAGCGCGCTCCTCAAGGAGCCCCTCAAGGTTGCCGGCATCATACGCGCGGTGCGAGCCGCTACCAGTCTCCCCTTTACTGTGAAGATCCGCACCGGCTGGACCTGCGGCGACGACACTTTCCTGGAGATCGGCAGGATTGCCCAGGAGGAGGGGTGCGACGCGGTGACGCTGCACCCCAGAAGCCGCGCCCAGATGTTCGAGGGAAAGGCGGACTGGTCCCGGATCGCCCAGCTGAAGCAGGCGCTCGATATTCCGGTCATTGGTAGCGGCGACCTGTTCACGGCCGCCGACGTAGCACTGATGTTGGCCGAAACCGGCTGCGACGCGGTCATGATCGCCCGCGGCGCCATGGGGAACCCCTGGATCTTCCGCGAGTCGCTGGCGCTTTTAGCCGGCGAGGCGCACGCAGCACCCACGCCTGCCGAGCGCTACGCCGCCGCCTGCAGGCATCTCCAACTCTTCAGCGAACTGGAGGGAGACCGGGTGGCTCTCCAGGAGATGCGCAAGCACCTTTCCTGGTATTCCAAAGGCCTTCCCGGCGCCGCCCAGTTCCGCTCCGCGGTGAACGGAATCGAAAACAGCGCCCAGCTGGTCGGGGCAATGGAGAGCTTTTTCCATGGGTGAACTGATGGAGACCTACTACGCGAACGTGGTCGATAGCGTCGGCGACGGGGTCATCGTGCTGGACAACAACGGCAGGGTGACCTTGCTCAACCCGGCTGCCGAGGAGATGGCCGGCGTTTCCCGGCGCCAGGCGCAGGGCGCGCTTTTCAGCGACATCTTCAAGGGCGAGGGTCCGCTGATCGACCTGGTCAACAAGACCGTCGCGACCGGCATGTCGGTGTCGGATCATGAGAATATCGTATTGAAGCGGGGTGTGAAGATCACTCCGGTAGGCGCCAGCACCTCTCCGATGCTTAGCTCGAGCGGCGAGCGCATCGGAACCATCGTGCTCCTGAGGGACCTTACCAATGTGAGGGAACTCGAGGAGGCGGTGCGCCAGGCGGACCGCCTCTCTTCCCTGGGAGCCCTGGCCGCCGGCCTAGCCCACGAGATCAAGAACCCGCTGGGGGGGATCAAGGGCGCCGCACAGCTCCTGGAGCTGGAATTCCCCGAAAACGAGGAGCTGCGGGAATACATACGGGTAATGCTCAAAGAGGTGCAGCGGGTGAACCTGATCGTGGAAGAGCTCCTGGCACTCGCTTCGCCGGGGCGCCTGAAGCTCAGCAAGGTGAACCTGCACCGGGTCCTCTCCGACATCGTTTTGCTGCAGCGCCGCGCCGCGGATGACGGAAGGAAAATCTCCATTCAGCAGTTCTTTGACCCGAGCATTCCGCCGATCCTGGCCGACGAGTCGCTTTTGACCCAGCTTTTTCTGAACCTGATCAAGAACGCCCTGGAGGCGGTCGGGGAGGGGGGCGTGGTGAAGGTCACCAGCCGGGTGCTGGCGGATTACAGCATGACCCAGAAGGGGGAGCGGCGCGCCCGGATGGTCGCCATAGACGTCGCCGACAACGGTTCCGGCATACCGGCCGAGGTGCTGGAGCATCTCTTCACCCCTTTTTTCACCACCAAGTCCAAGGGGACCGGTCTGGGGCTCGCCATCTGCCAGAAAATCGTCTCGGAGCACCGCGGCATGATACGGGTCGATTCCGAGCCGTCCCGCGGCACGGTTTTTACCGTCATGCTCCCTTTGATCCAGTGAAAGCTAGAAACTGTTCTACGTTCCAGGTTCTAAGTTCTAGGTTGAAACCTTGCACCTTCGGCCTTTAACAGATAACACAGGACGTAGAACGTAGAACGTAGAACGTAGAACGGATTCTATCCCGACTCCAGGAGTGTACATGTCGATCAACAACATCCTTGTGGCAGACGACGAAGAGAGCATGCGCTGGGTCCTTTCCAAGGCCTTAAGAAAGAAGGGGTTCAACGTCGAACTCGCGCGCGACGGGGATGAGGCATTGCGCCTGATCAAGGAGAACGTCTACGACCTCGCCATTCTTGATATCAAGATGCCCGGGATTACGGGACTTGAGCTCCTGGACCGCATCAAGGAGGAGCGGACCGAGCTGTTCGTGGTGATCATGACCGCCGAGGCGAGCATGAAAAACGCGGTCGAGGCGATGAAACGGGGAGCCTACGATTACCTGACCAAGCCGTTCGACCTGGGTGTCATCGACGCGCTCGTGGAGAAGGTGAGCCGGGCGCGCGAGATGACCTCCCAGGTCTCGCTCCTCAAGGAGGAGCTGAAGGACCGCTACCAGGTGGAGAAGACCATCATCGGTAACTCCCCGGCGATGCGGGAGATCTACAAGACCATCGGCAAAGTGGCGCCCAGCGACGTCACGGTCCTGGTGCAGGGCGAGTCCGGCACCGGCAAGGAGCTGATCGCGCGTGCCATCCACTACAACTCCAAGCGCCTTGGTAAGCCCTTCGTCCCGCTCAACTGCGCGGCCATCCCGAAGGAGCTTTTGGAAAGCGAACTGTTCGGCTTCGAAAAAGGCGCCTTCACCGGCGCCTCGGAGCGCAAGTTCGGCAAGTTCGAGCAGGCCAACGGCGGCACCATCTTCCTGGACGAAATCGGCGACATGCCGTTCGACCTGCAGGCGAAGATCCTCAGGGTGCTGCAGGAGCGCGAGATCACCAGGACCGGCGGCAATCAGAGCATCCCGGTCGACGTCAGAATTGTCGCCGCGACCAACCAGGATCTCGAGGACTCCGTGCGCAAGCGGCTTTTCCGGGAGGACCTTTACTACCGTCTGAACGTGATCCCGATCCATCTGGTCCCCCTGCGTGACAGGGCCGAGGACGTCCCGCTCTTGGTTGACTACTTCCTCTCCAAGGTCTGTGATGAGCTGGAAGTTCCGCTCAAGCGCTGCTCGGTTGACGCGATGCGGCTTTTGACCGGATACGGCTGGCCCGGCAACATCCGCGAGCTGGAGAACACCATCAAGAGGGGAGTGATCCTTTCGCCCGACCCGCTGCTGGTCGCGGCCGACTTTCCCGGGCTGGTCAGCCGGCAGGGCGATGGCAAGGGTGAGGAGCTTTCACTGGAGGGGATCGTGGACGTGAAGCTGCGTGGCAGTTTCACCAACATGGAGCGCATGGAGAGCGGCGACGTCTACGCCATGGTGCTCGAGCAGGTGGAGCGACCGCTGATCAGGTTCGTGTTGGAGAAGACCCGGGGCAACCAGGTGCGTGCCGCAGATATCCTCGGCATCAATCGCAACACGCTCAGAAAGAAGATCACCGAGCTCGGCATAGAGCTGCGCAAGGAGTAGGAAAAAACAGGTTTAGGTTGAGGTTGGGCGGTAACCTCAGGCAAAACCGAAACTCTCCCTCCCCTTCAAGGGGAGGGTTGGGGTGGGGATGGGGGAATACCCGCGTCGCAATCCCCATCCCCCACCTGTCCTCCCCCTTGAAGGGGGAGGGACGTGACAGCAGAAGATTGACGCTATTTTCGGGGTAAAGCACAGACTGCCCATCGGCCATCGTTCCCACGCGGCAGGGTGGGAACGATACTTTACCTGAACCTCAACCTGAACCTCAACCTGAACCTAAACCTGAACCTCAACCTGAACCTGTTTCACTTGGAGCCAGTCATGACACTCATGGATAGATTTTTCCTGGAAAGGAACAACGCGCAAATCGTGGTGGTCGACGTGCAGGAAAAACTCTGCCGTGCCATGGAGCCGGCGGTGCTGGAACAGGTGACGGGTAACATTTCCATCCTGCTTGATGCGGCAGCCGAACTCGGCCTGCCGGCAATCGCCACGGAGCAGTATGTGAAGGGGCTTGGCGCGACCCTGCCGGTGCTCCGGGAGAAGCTTTCGGGAGCAAGCCTCGAGAAGATGACCTTCAGCTGCTGCGGCGGCGAAGGGTTCCTGGACGCGCTCGCTAAGTCCGGCCGGCGCCAGATCGTCCTGACCGGAATGGAAACCCACGTCTGCGTGCTGCAGACGGCCCTGGAACTGCTTTCTGCCGGGTATGTGGTGCATCTGGTGTGCGATGCGGTGATGAGCCGGCGCAAGGCCAACTGGAAGACGGCGCTGAGGACGTTGACCGCGGCGGGCGCGGTGCTCACCACGACGGAAGCGGCGCTCTTTCAGCTGTTGCGGGTGGCGGGTACCGAGGAGTTCAAGAAGCTTTCCAAGTTGGTCAGGTAAAACTCAACTCGCCTTTGATGAAGCGGGCCAGTTCACGGGTCGTTTCCTCGGATGGCGAGACGAACTCGACGCCGAAACCCTGGGGTAGCGACTGCTTTTGCCGCGCCTTCGTGGTGTTAAGCCAGGCCACGTGCCCCCTGAGCTGGACGATCCCTCCCTGCGGCTCGGGAAGGGCGAAGATGAGATCGACGACGGCTTCCAGTTCCAGTTCGTGGTCCGTCGCCAGGTAGACGCCGTTTTGGCTCAGGTTCAAGATATACCCCGAGAGGGTGACGCCGTAGGCGCGGAATTTGGCCTTGAGGTGGCAGGCGACCCTTTTGTCGCGCCGGTCGATGGCCGGAAGGAGCTTGCGTGCCGCGTCCAGGAAGATGTGGCGGTCCAGCGGTTTGGTCAGGAAGTCGTCGCATCCCGCGGCGAGGCAGAGCGAGCGGTCGGCGTCCTTCCCCTCCGAGGTGATCAGCACCACGCTGGTGGATTTGAGCCTCTGGTCTTCTTTGAGCGCCCGGCAGCATTCGGCGCCGTTCATGACCGGCATGTGCAGATCCATAAAGACCAGGACGGGGCGCTCGGACTGGCAGATCTTCAGCGCTTCCTTGCCGTCGCGAGCCGTAAGTATGCTGACTGCGGAAAGCTGCAGGTAATCCTTCTGCAACTCAAGAAACATGCTTACATCATCCACGAGCAGGACCTTTTGTATCATACCCCTCCCTCATATCTCAGTACTTCATCCGTCACGACAGTCAAAAAAAGAGTACTTTCACAGGCAAGAATCACCTAATGCTTCAGCTTGGGACTTCGGTTCCCGGCGCGTCTTTCCGGACCGTAGGTTGGCGGTGAACGGTTGTATCGTGAACCCCAACATCGCATCGTTGGGGTTCACGATGAGACTGTTCACCGCCAACCTACAGACAATAGATGGTGCGCCGAATCAACTCCCCAATACATGCCATCAAAACGAGTACATCTAAATATCAGGCAAAGAAAAAGGGGCGAATACGAGATTCGCCCCTTCATTCCGCTGACCAGAGGGGCATGTCCCGGGCAAGGGACCGATCACCCCTTTTGGGCGAGGCACTTGGCGATAACGTCGTGGTTCAGCCAGTAAAGCGGTGCCTTCGGCTCCCAGGAGGAATCGAACATCAGTTTGCCGACTCCCTTGAACACTCCCCGGGAAAGCACGGCACAGATGATCTCTTTGTTGTCCGCGTTCATGGCGATCAGTTCCGCGGAGCAGTTCAGCATGTATTCCTGCTGCGCCGGGGAATTGTGCTGGGGCCAGGTATCAAAGCTGCGCCCGGTGGTGACCAGCGGCGACGAGAGGTAGTCATTGGCGCATACCAGGATCTTTTCGAGGGTGGCATCCTCCCTTAATAGTCCCTGGCACTCCTTGGGTATCTCTTCCTCGCCCTCTTGCTTCAGGGAGGCGAGCAGCGGATAGAGGGAGTTCTCTACGCCAAGAAAGAGCGCGCTCGAGTTGGTCTGGATCTCCGGGCAGTTGTACACCGTTGCCTTGATACCCTTTTCCCAGGCCGCCAGCGCGATATCTTCCAGGCGGATCTTGGCCCACCCCTGCAGGTAGGGGGTGTAGGACTGCCAGGTATAGACGCCGTCAATCAGCACCTCGCAACCATGGTAGCCGTAGGCCGCGTAGCGGACCGAAAGCCGCTCCCGCAGGCCAGCCGTCGCCTCGATCAGGTAGGAGAAGGTATCGGCGGTCACTTCGTTAAAGCTGGCCGAGCAAATGCGCCCCATGTCGGAATTCCAGAAGGCCTCCGAGGAAAGGAAACGGTCGCCCTGTCCCTTGAAGAGCTTGTTCAGGATCGGCATGAAGACGCGCGCGCGCGGAATGCCGCCGGCCATGGTGTGCACCACCAGGAGGTTTCCCCCCGCCGGCAGCTGAGCTTCCAGTTCGGCGATGACGGCGGCCAGTTTGCCGCGGAAACGCTCGGAGCCGCGCTCTTTCGAGTATTCGACCTGAGCCGGGTCGAGGGTCACCTTGGCCCACTCGTCGGGCTTCACGCCCTTGAAGCGCTCCACCGGGGAGATCCCGTCGCTGCCAGGTTCCATGTCGAAGCCGGCTTCCAGGGGGATGTTGATGATCTTGCCGCCCAACAGTTCCTCGGCGCTGGCGAGTTCCTCGTCGTTGAGCGCGCGCAGGGTGCCGTCCGAGTCGCGTCTGCCGACCGTCGAGCCAATGATCGTCATCCCCTTGGCCTTCGCCTGGTCGACGATGCCGTTGGCGTAGCCACGGCCGAAGACCTCACCGCACAAAAACAGTACGTCTCCTTCCTTGAATCCCGCCGTGGCAGGCACTTCGCGCAGCGCATTGTAACGTGTCATATTTTGGTATCCTCTCTTTCTGTATGAACAACATGCTGAATATAATAGGTCGATTACTCGACGTCAACGTTCAAGAACGAAGTCAATTGTCTTGCGTGTCAGGCAAATGCCCCGGAACCGCGGTTCCCAGCCCCTAATCCCTAAAAATCATCCCGCGGGCTCAGGTTCTCGAAGCGGGTGAACTCTCCGCGGAAGGCGAGATGGACGGTTCCGGTCGGCCCGGCCCGGTGCTTTCCGATGATGATCTCGGCCTTCCCCTTAAGATCCTCGTTTTCTTTCTCGTACACCTCGCCGCGGTAGACGAACATGATGATGTCCGAATCCTGCTCGATGGCGCCGGACTCCCTCAGGTCGCTCATCATGGGGCGCTTGTCGGTGCGCTGCTCGAGGCTGCGGTTTAACTGCGACAGCGCGATGACCGGGATGCTCAGCTCCTTAGCCAGGGCCTTCAGGGACCGGGAAATTTCGGAGATTTCCTGCTGGCGGGACTCCGGATTCGGGCCGGCCCGCATCAGCTGCAGGTAGTCGATGACGATGATGCCGATGTCGTGCTCCGCCTTCAGCCGGCGCGCCTTGGAGCGCAGCTCCATGACCGAGATGGAGGGAGTGTCGTCGATGAAGATCTTCGAGTCGTGCAGCCTTCCTGCCGCCTTCAAAAGCTTGGGCCAGTCGTTTTCCATCAGGTGCCCGGTGCGCAGCCGGCTCAGGTCGACCCGCGCCAGCGAGCAGAGAAGCCGCTCCACCAGCTGCTCCTTGGGCATTTCCAGGGAGAAGACGGCGGCGGGAAACGGTTTGCTGGCGTCGATGGCCGCGTACTCGGCGACGTTGATGGCGAAACTGGTCTTTCCCATGGCGGGTCGTCCCGCGATGATGATCAACTCACCGCCGTGGAAACCGGCGGTGATCTTGTCCAGATCGGTGTAGCCGGAGGGGACGCCGGTGACGGCTTCCTTTTGCTCGTAGAGCGCCTCGATGTTCTTTATGGTGTCCTTGAGGATGTCCTTCACCTGGTAGTAGGCGGGGCGGATCTTATTCTCGGAAATGTCGAAAATGACCTTCTGAGCAGCGTCCAGGAGTTCCTCGACGTCGACCTTATCCTCAAACCCCTTACTCACGATGTCGGTAGCCGCGCTGATCAGCTTCCTCGTGATGCACTTTTCTTTGACGATCTTGCAGTAGTAGTAGATGTTCGCCGCCATCGGGACGAAGTCCACCAGGGTGGCGAGATAAGCGCCGCCGCCGACCTCCTCAAGCTCCCCCTTCTTTTTCAAGATGGTGGTCATGGTGATCAGGTCGCACGGCTCACCCTTTTCGTTGAGTTCGATCATGGCGCGCATGATCTTGCGGTGACTTTCCCGGTAGAGGTCCTCAGGGGTGAGGATTTCCAGTGCGCGGTTGATCGCCTCGTTGTCCACCAGGATGCCGCCCAGGATGGACATCTCCGCCTCGATGCTTTGAGGGGGTAATTTTCTCATGTCCGATTGGTTCATGCTAAGTTACCTCGGTAAAACGGTTGCGGGTAGAACCGGTGAATACTACCCGTATCCTGCCCGCCGGTCAACAACTTTGGCTGAAACGGGGCCAGATGTGCCGTTTACTGTATCACGGTCCCGGTCCCTACTGCGGTCCTCAACTTGAATAGCGCTCATCTTAAGCCAAGAGGGGAGAGAGCCCGGGCGAATGATGATTCGCCCCTACAGAAGGTTGGGGAGAGTGTGGAGCGCACCATCTTGGCTGACTGCGGAGCAGGTCGAGGGGCAATTTTCTGACAACGGATAGTGTCGGGTTGCCAATCTCGCCTGACTGCGGAGAGTGTAGGGGCGAATAATCATTCGCCCAGCGCTGCTGCCACTGCGGCGAATTTCAATACCGGTAGCGACAAGGTTGATAGAGCGGCCGTCAGTGCAGCATAGGATAGCTTCCGAGTAGTTTAGGACCGGTGGAAAAGTCCCCTCTCCCGGAGGGGAAGGGTTAGGGAGGGGAACTCCGCCGCTCTCTCAGGAAACGCAGCGCTTCGGGGTCCTCGCCGGAAATGGGAAATAGGAAAAGGTCGCCAAGGGGGCCTGTGCCGGCACCCCTGCTAGCCGCCGCACTCCTTCAAAAAGGCAAGCGACCTGAGGGGTCGGTCCAGGTGGATATCAATCGCCGGGTTAATAAGGAGGTCAGCCTCCCGAAGCGCGGCGTCCGGGAAGACGACCGAGCCAAACCTCCCGGTCTGCATCGCGCGGGCCAGGAGTTGCGCGGTCTCGCCGGAGAGATCCCGGACCTCGAGATCAGGTTGGTATCCCAGTATTTTTAGCAGGTTCAGAGCGAAAAAACGCCGGTCGGAAGGCGAGGGGGGGGCAAGGTCCAGGCGCTCCAGGTAGCAAAAGAGCAGGCGGAACAGGCGGGGATTCGCCTCGGCTTCGGGGGTGAGCCGCTCCACCAGTTCGCAGGCGTAGGCGGCGCAGCCGATCTTGGCAAGCTCCGCCCGAATGCCGAGGAAAATGCTGCCGATATCCGCCGAAAGGAGCGTGGGAAGCCCCGCTCCCAGCTGCAGTTGCAGCTTTAAGTGCGCAAACGACTCCAACGCGCCGCCGAAGCGCTTGCGGCTACGCTTGGCCCCGCGCGCTATCCCGGAAATCCGCCCCTGTTCCAGGGTGAAGAGGGAGACTATGCGGTCCGCCTCCCCGTAATCGGTCAGGCGCAGCACTATGGCTTCGGTCTGCGCTTTTTTCATTGCATGAAATTAGCACCGGGCGCCGGTTCCGTCAACAGGCGAAGCGACTTGCCTCATCATAGCAGGGAGTAGGTCGCGTTGAAGCAGAAAACGCGACAGCAATGGTGCTGTCGCGTGTCACGGGGAACCCGCTCTTCTGGATAATCATGTCGGTGATAGCCGCTTCAGCGCAGCCCGAGACGGTGCATCAGGATGCCGAGGTATTTGTTCAGTGGGTGGTTTCTCGAAAGCGACGGGATGGGGGGCGGGACCCTGGTGCCCCACTTGGTGAGCTCGGCAAGGAACTCCTTGCCGCCCCCCAGCTGCACCCCCTTTCTAAGCGTCATGAGCCCCGATTCCTTGGCGCCGGCCAGGATCTGGACCCGGCCCAGATTGAGATGGTAGCTCAGATTGTCCGGGTCGCTTTGCAGGGCCTTTTCGGCGAGCTGCACTGCCTTCGGGCGGTCAGTGCCGCTTTGAGCCATGGCATAGGCCAGCAGGGAGGCGATCTCGGCGTTGTCGCCGTGGCTTAGGGCCTGCTCGAAGCAGCTCCTGGCCAGGAAGTACAGCTTGCGCTGCAGCGCTTCGACCCCTTTGCGGCGCAGCTCCTCCGCATCGGCCCCCTGCTCGATCCGGTCCACCTTTTCATAGACCAGGAAGCTGAGCGGCGGGGTGGCCTCCGGGAAATCCTCCCGGTGCAACTCCTGGAAACCGTTCGGAATCTCGGGGAAGAATACGTCGCCAGGGTAGCTGCCGTGCACGACGGTCAGGTAGATCCTGTGGCTAAGCGGAAGAGCCTCGTGGTAGAGCTCGGCTCCGCCGCAGATGAAGAGCTCGTCGTCGCCCGCTACCGCTTCCACCGCCTCCTGCAGCGAGCGGACCACCTGGCACCCCTCAATCGGCGCGCCTCTCCGGGAGACCACGATGTTTTTGCGTCCGTCAAGCGGGTGGCCGATCCCCTCGAAGGTCTTTCTCCCCATGGCAACGGTGTGTCCCATGGTGAGAGACCTGAAGCGGGTGAGGTCCGCAGGTATGTGCCACGGGAGCTTTCCGTCCCGCCCGATCACCCGGCTGTCCGACATCGCTGCTATTATGGAGATGATCATTTTGACCTCGATTGACACTGAACCCAGGCAATTCTCTGCAAAATCCCTTCGACTCCACGCTGCTAAACTGTCTCATTCGGCGTTGTCACAATGACGCGGATCGGCCTTCGGGCACTGATCCCGTAGGGGCGAACCTTGTGTTCGCCCTGGTTTTCGGTGCCCCGTACGCCTTAACTGATTCAAAAACGGGCGAATACAAGATTCGCCCCTGCGTTACAATATCTGAAAGGGCTGTTCACGAGCTTTATGCCGGTTTATCGGACAACACTCAGTGTCACCTGATAATATATATTTCCTTTGCCAATTGTCCAATGACTATTCTTTTAGTTGATCAATCTTAAGACAGGCACAGCCGGTCATAGCGCTCAATCAGAGTCCCTGACTGACAGATTGACAGCTTACTAGCATCAGCCAGTCAGGTCATTCCTGATTCTTCACCTCATGGTGACGACTGTCACGCCGTCGCCCCCCTCGAAGCGCTCGCCAGTCCTGAAGGAGGCGACCAGCGGATGCCCGTCCAGATAGGCCCGCACTCCCTTCATGAGGGCGCCGGTCCCCTTGCCGTGCACGACCCTCAGTTCCCCGATACGGTCCAGGGCCGCGTGGTTCAGGAACGGTTCCAGCTCGCCGATCGCTTCCTCGACCCGCATCCCGAGGAGGTTAATCGAAGAAGCCGGCTCGGCGCGCTCCTCTTGCTGGACCCGCTTCAGCTGGACCTTCTGCTCCTTGCCGCGCGCCTTAGAGAGGGTGCTGATCGACACTTCCAGTTCCATGCTGCCGGCGCGGACCCGCACCCGTCCGGCGCGCAGATCGACCGAGAGGATCTTGGCGTCGCAGTTGAGCGGCTTTACGAAGAGGACCTTGCCGACCGCTATTTTGTCCGGCGCCAGCTCCTCTGGCGGGTTGAGCTCGGCCAGCACCTGCTCGATCTCCACCTCCGCCTGATCCAGCAGCCCCCGCGCTTCGCGTGCCTCGCGGGCCTTGTCGCGGCGCGCCTCCTCGATGATGGCTGCTACCTCGCGCCGCGCCTTGCGGATGACTTCCTGCGCCTCCAGGAGTCCCTTCTCCTTGGCCCCCTTGAGAATCTGGTCCGCCTGGGAGACCCGTCCCGCCAGCTCGCGCTCCCCGCGCAGCAGTTGCTCCTCGCGCTGAGCGAGGCTCGCCAGAGTCTGGTCCAGCCGCTCCCCCTTGTCCTTCAGGTCGCGCAGCAGGGCGTGGAAATCCGCCTCCATGCTCCCGATCATACTGCGGGCAAAGCGCACCACGTGGTCCGGCAGTCCGTAGCGGCTGGCGATCTCGAGCGCGTGCGATTCCCCCGGCTCGCCCACCGTCAGGCGGTACAGGGGGGCGAGCTTCTGGCGGTCGAAAGCCATGGCGGCGTTCACCATGCCGGGCTCCCGCTGCACGAAGCCGATAATCTCGGTCAGGTGCGTGGTGGCGACCACCAGCGCCCCCTTCCCCTGCAATTCCTTCAGCACCGCGCAGGCGATCGCCGCGCCCTGGCCCGGTTCGGTGCCGGTCCCGAGTTCGTCTAAGAGCACCAGCGAACTCCGGTCTGCCTGGGCCATGATGGAGGAGATCTTCGAGATGTGGGCCGAGAAGGTGGAGAGGCTTTCCGCGATGGACTGCTCGTCGCCGATATCGACCAGGATATTGCCGATCAGCGGGAGAACGCTGCCGGGGGCGGCCGGCACCGGCATGCCGCAAAGCGCCATGACGCAGAGTAGCCCCGCGCTCTTGATGGCGATGGTCTTGCCGCCGGTGTTGGGGCCGGTCACCACCATGACCGGGTTTTCCTCGGCCAGTTCCAGGTCGAGCGGAATGACGTCCTTCCCCATCAGGGTGAGGATCGGGTGGCGCGCGGACTTGAGCGAAATGCGCTGAGTTTCCGAGATGATCGGCGTTTCGCTGCGCAGCTTGTCGCTTAGGAGCGCTATGCAGTTCAGGATGTCGAGGCGCACCAGTCCTTCGAACTGCTCCAGCATATTTTCCGCATCTTCCCGGATCCAGTCGCAGATCTGCCTGACGATCCTGATCTCCTCGGCCCGTTCGTCAGCGGCGAGGTTCTCCAGTTCATTGGCGAGCCCGATGATCTCCAGCGGCTCCATGAAGGCGGTCTCCCCGGAGTTGGAGACGTCGTGCACCACGCCGGGGACCATCCCTTTGGAGTCCATGCGCACCGGAATCACCCAGCGTCCCGACCTTTGGGTGATGAAATCGTCCTGCAGGAAGATGGCGGTGTGCCGTTCGCGCACGATCTCCTCGAGGCGGCGCTTGATCCTGGCGGTAAGCCCCTTTTTCCGGCCGCGCAGGTCAGACAAAAGGCGCGAGGCCGTGTCCAGGATCTCGCCCTCCTTGTTCACCGTGTGTTCCAAGGGGTTAAGGATATCCGGGAAGCCGGTGATGGTGCCCGCGTGGGCGAGGAGCAGCGGGAGGTCGGTGCGAAAGCCGAGTTGCGCCGCGATGGCCGACATGACGCGCAGCGTCGGGATGAAGCGTTGCAGTTCCAGGGGAGCCAGCACTGCGCCGGCCGGGCGCACGGCCCTGATCTGGCGGCTGATGTCCTCGAAGCCGGCGAGCTTCAGGGAAATGCCGCGCCGGGAGAGCGTCCTTATTTCCTCCACGATGCCCAGGCGCAGCTCCATTTCGGGTTTGCCGGCCAGAGGAGCGATGTTGAGCGCACCGGCGTGGGAAGCCTCGCAATGGGCAAAGCCCGCGACCGTTTCCAGGATTCGGTCGAATTCCAGGCGTTTAAGTGTTTCCTTGCTGATCATTAGTGCTCCGTACCGCTGTTTCGTTGAGTCGTTGAGTCGTTGAGTCGTTGAGCCGATAAGTCGTTGAGTCGTTGAGTCGTTGAGTCGTTGAGTTGTTGAGTTGTTGAGTTGTTGAGTCGATAAGTCGTTGAGTCGAAAAGTCGATAAGTCGTTGAGCACTCAACCACTCAACAAATTCTCTACTCAACGATTTTTACAGAAACCAGCTGACCGGGCTGCAAAGTCGCTCCAGCAGGCGAATCGACCAGCCGCGCCGCTCGTGCTCCCCTAACTCGATGACGCGCGAGCCGAGTAGGTCGGTCTCCAGCATCTCGGCGACCTGGGCGCCGAACTCCGGACTGTCCACCACGACGTTCAGCTCGTAATTCCTGTGGAAACTGCGCTGGTCCATGTTGGCGGAGCCGACCATGACCCAGTTTCCGTCGATCAGCAGCACCTTGGCGTGCAGCACCGCACAATCCAGCTCGAAAATCTCCACGCCGTTTTTTAAAAGCTGGGCGTAGCAGGTTCTGCTCACCAGCCGCACCAGCGGCACATCGCTTTTGTGGGGGAGCAGGAGCCGCACCCGGACGCCGCGTCCCGCCGCCCGCAGCAGGGAGCGGAGCACCCGGGGACCGGGGATGAAATAGGGGCTCGCTATGGTAACGCTTTCCGAGGCGCCGGCGATGGCGAGCCGGAAGGCGGAGCGAATAAAGGAGCGCTCGTGGTGCGGGCCGCCGTTGATGACCATGACCTTGGCCTCGCCCTCGATGGCGGGTTCCAGGCAGGGGTTGCAGCCCCAGGGAAGCTCGCCGCACTCCTCCTGCCAGAACACGCAAAAAAGCCGCAGCAACTCCAGGACGGCGACCCCCTCAATCCTGATGCCGATGTCGCGCCAGCTGGTTGGGGGAGTGCCCCATCCCGAGTACACGTTCGCTATGTTGGGTCCGCCGGTGAAGGCGCAGCGGCCGTCGATGATGGCGACCTTGCGGTGGTCCCTTTTGTCGAACCAGGCGATACCCCTGCTAAATGGGGGAGGGTTGAACGCGCAACAGGATACGCCGCCCTTGGTAAGTTTCTTGAAAAAGGCGGCCGGGGTGTCGAAGCAGCCGATGTAGTCGTAGAGCAGGAAGACCCGCACACCGCGCTCCGCGGCGGCGATAAGCGCGTCGGCCACGGTGCGGCCGGTTTCGTCGTCGCACACCGTGTAGAATTCCAGGCAGACGCTGGCGCTCGCCTGGGAGATCGCCTCCAAGAGCGGCGGGAAAAATTCCGAGCCGTAGCGGTAGAGCGTGGCGCGGTTGCCGAGAAAGGAGACGGCCTCGGTGTTTCTCCGGAAGAAGTCGAAAAACCTCGCCGTTTGGAGCAGCAACTGCTTTCTTTTTCGGCGCACGGGGATCATGGTCGGCTCTTCTCTTGAGGAACTTAGACTAACTAGCTGATTGTACAGGTTAGCGTTTGCGCTATTTACGGACTGTGCCCCTCGCGCGAGCGTGTCAACGATTGATGCCACCTGCGGCTCACCCAGTACCTGGTGAGCGCCGCCGTCAAGTAACTTAACCTAACTCTCACTGAGTAGCCCCAGGGGGCGGGGCAGGATGTTTGCACAATCGGTCGAGTTACTGTCCAAAGGGTGCCGGCAAAAGCGAGGAAGCGCGGAAATAACGTCGAAATTGGCATTACTCCCGCGCTTCGCACAGTAGCGCAACAATTTGGCAGGGGTGCATCAGGCCGCGATAACTTCCTTGACGCCCGGCACCTTATCCTTCAGCGTTCTTTCAATACCCATCTTAAGAGTCATGGTGGACATCGGGCAGTGGCCACAGGCGCCCACCAGGCGCACCTTCACCACCCCGTCATCGCTCACTTCGACAAGTTCCACGTCGCCGCCGTCCGCCTGCAGCGCGGGCCGAATATTCTCCAATACCGCCTTAACCTCTTCGACCATGTTGTCCTCCAGGATAGTTTCCATTTTTGTGACAGCTTCAAGTTTAATGTATCGCCATTTTAAAGGCAAGTGTAACGCCGTTAGCCTTAGCTTGCGCTCGCCTACTTCTCCCCATGCACGCCGGGCGAGGTGAGCGGGTAGGGGGAGAGGACCTCGTCAAGCGCCGCCGCACTCAGAATGCCGCGCTCCAGCACGACTTCACGGATACTCTTGCCGCTCTGGGCCGACTCCTTGGCCACCTCGGCCGCCGCCGCATAACCGATGCTCGGGGCGAGCACGGTGGCAAGTCCCACGGACTGATCCAGATAGCTGCGGCAGCGCGCCTCGCTGGCGCCAATCCCTGCCACGCAGCAGCCCGTGAACTGGTGCAGACAGTTCTTCAGGATTTCCAGCGAGAAGAGCGTGTTGTAGGCGATGACCGGCATCATGACGTTCAGTTCCAGCTGTCCCGCCTGGGCCGCCATGGTAACGGCCAGTTCCGCTCCGATTACCTGGAAGCAAACCATGTTGGTGACTTCGGCCATGACCGGGTTCACCTTCCCCGGCATGATGGAGGAGCCAGGCTGCATGGCGGGGAGCGTGATCTCGCCCAGCCCGGTCCGCGGCCCCGAGGAGAGTAGCCGCAGGTCGTTGGCGATCCTGATCAGGTTGAGCGCCGTTCCCTTCAGGCTGGCACAGAGCGCCACGAAAGGGTCCATGTTCTGCATCCGCTCCACCAGGTCCTTGCCCCGGGTCAGCTCCTGGCCCGTTTCGCGGGCGAGTCCCGCGACGATCTGGTCGATGAAGGCCTCTTCCGCATTAAGCCCGGTTCCCACGGCGGTTCCGCCAATGCCAAGCTCGCGCAGCCCCGGCAGCGCGCGGGTGAGCCCCGCTGCGTTGTTGCCGATGGCCTGGGCGTAGGCGGCGAACTCCTGCCCCAGTCGGATCGGAACCGCGTCCTGCAGATGGGTGCGGCCGGATTTCAAAATGCCGTCGAACTCGACAGCCTTGCCGCACAGGGTGCTCACTAACCCCTCCAACTCGGCCCCGACCTGGTCGGCAAGCTCGAGAGCCGCCAGCCGCATGGCGGTCGGGAATACGTCGTTGGTCGATTGGGCCATGTTGACGTGATCGTTAGGGTTTACCTTGCTGTAGACGCCGAGTTTTCCGCCCATCAGCTCGTTGGCGCGGTTTGCCAGCACCTCGTTCACATTCATGTTGTGGGAGGTGCCGGCGCCGGCCTGGAAGGGGTCGACCAGGAACTGGTCCTGGAAGTCTCCGGAAAGCGCCTGGTCCGCGGCCGCGACGATCGCCGCGCCGAGTTCAGCGTCGAGTCGTCCGGTCGCCATGTTGGCCTGGGCCGCGCATTTCTTGATCCTGAGCGTGGCCCGTACCAGGGCGGGGTGCGGCTTCAATCCCGAAATCGGGAAGTTCGCGATAGCCCGCTGAGTCTGGGCGCCATAGTACGCACCGGCGGGGACTTCAACCGTCCCCATGGTGTCCTTCTCAAGACGCGTTGCCATATAAGCTCCTTTGTGCCCGCGTTTAAAAGTCGAAAGTTTCCTTCTCTATCTCATGTCACACAAGCGTCGAGCTGTTAAGCCAGTTGCACTCTGCGTGACTCTTTGGTTTTTGCCACTGTCTATAGATTACCACTAACCTGAGGCATTGCGTCAAGTTGGCTAGGTCCTGGTATATAGAGCCTGCGGTGTTATGCCTTGCTACGGTAGAACTGGTGCTGATCTGCTCGCTTTACGATTCGGTCTTGTAGAGACGCATTGCATGCGTCTCCTTCACCCGATCACGCTTTAGATCAACGAGAACGCGGCAGCGCGGAGACGCATTCAATGCGTCTCTACGACTTTTTCGGCATTCCGACGCCCCTTCACCTCACCAACTCCCCGAGCGTCAGCAGTTCCTCGATGCTTTTCACCTCGAAGACCGCGCACCCCAGGGAGGCGGGCAGCTGCAGGTCGACCTGGTAGCGGTCCCCGACAAAGAGGGTCTCGGAAGGCTCGCGGCCGATGGCGTCCAAAATCCCTAGCAGCGTGCTCCGGTACGGCTTGGGGTGCCAGGAATCCTCGATGGTGAAGACCTTTCGGAAGCACTCCGCGACCCCCAGCTCCGTCATAATCCGGGCGGAGAGCGCCCGGTTGTTGTTGGTGTAGATGTGCAACTCAAAGCGCCCGGCCAGCTTCGCCAGCAGCTCCAGGACGCGCGGGTCGGGGTGCAGCACCCCTTCGGGGTGCACCTCAAGATTGAACCTGCGGTGCAGCTCCTGCAGGTTCCCCCCCAGGGAAACCACCCCCAGGCTGAGCGTTCCCTCGCCCTCGCAGCTGCAGGAGCGCGCCTTGCGCAACAGGCCCTCGGCCTCCAAGGCGCTGATTCCCTGCAGCGAGGCGACGTAGCGGCAGGCGCACTGGTGCACCTCTTCGCCGAGCCGTTCGTCCTGGTAAAGGGTCCCGTCCAGGTCGAAGACAAGCGCGCGCAGGGTCTGGCCGGCCGCTATCCCTGTCACAGCCCCGCCCCCCATTTTCTCATGCAAAGAAGCTGAGGGTTTTCCACCCCCTTGGCCTGGATCAGCACCTTGAAGGTGTCGCCCATGCCCCCCTCGGGGAGCATCAGCTTTTTGAGGGCGAGCCGGTGCTTGAGCCGCTCCGGTTCCGTCGTGGCCTGTGCCTCCAGCCGGATCAGCTCCTCGAGGAGCCCCGTTCCCAAAAGGAAGCGGTACTGCTCGCCGTACCAGGCGGTAGCGAGTCCCGCGTCCTCACCCGCTGCCATCAGCGCGCTGAAATTGATGTGGGTCGTAATATCCTGCTCCCCGACCAAAACGTAGGGGTTTTCGCCGGTGGTGTGCTTGTGGTAGCAAAGGAGCGTGCCGCCGCGTCTCTGCGGGGCGTAGAGTTCCTCGGCCAGGTAGCCGTAATCGACCGTGAGGACGAAGCCACGCTCCAGGGAACTAGCCGCCGCCGCGATCCAGGCGGGTGCGCAGAGGTTAATCTCGGCGCGCTGGCCTGGCTGAAGGGTCACCTGGAATTTCTCCAGGTAGGCGGTGAGCTCCGGGGTGGAGGGGGCGCGCAGCCGTTCCAGGAAGCCGTCCCCGTCGGATCCAATGAAGAGCTCCTTGAGTCCGTCGTTGGTCATCTCCACAACATGGACCGGCATGGCGTCGAAAAGCTCATTGGAGATGATGCAACCAGTCAGCTGCAGCTCTCCGGCGGCGAGGCTCTCCGGCGAACTCCAGGAAAGCCGCTCGCCGTGGCGCGCCAGGAAAGCGGCCTGGGCGTCCTGGAGGGTTGGCTCTTTTTCGATGGGGCGGTAGGTGAGGCCCCCGTAGAGCGGCTGGTTCAATTCGCAGACCGCGTCCAGGATGTCCAGGGCGAGCTGTCCGCCGCCGGCGCCCGCCTCGGCGATCGTGAAGGCGGCGGGAGAGCCGAGCAGTTCCCAGAAGCGGCAGATCTCCTTGGCGATCAGGCGGCCGAAGGCACCGTGCACGTTCATGCTGGTGTAAAAGTCCCCTTCGGCGCCCACCTTGCGGCCGGCAGAGGTATAGTAGCCCAGGCCGGGCTCGTAGAGAGCCGCTTCCATGAACTTGGCGAAGGTGATTTCCCCCTGCGCGGTGATCCGGTCCATGATGATCCGGGCCAGTTTTGTATTGGTTCTGTTCTCTGTCATTAAAGCCCTCCGAAGAGTTATATATACGGTATGGCTCTGGTTTTGTCAACGGGACAGGGGCGTGGCGGGGGGGAGTCGTCTGGAGGGAGTGTGGGGTAGCAGTAGGTTTGATTTGTCCCCCCTATGGAATAGGGGGGAAGCCGAACGAAGAGAGGCAGGGGGGTATTGCCGGCGCAAGGAGCACCCCCCTGTCTCGCTTCCGCGAGCCTTCCCCCCTGCCTTGCAGGGGGGACACTGCCCAGCCAAATTTCCACGATGATAGTGCCGCTGTTTGGAGTCCCCTCTCCCGGAGGGGGAGGGACAGGCAGGGGGAAGCCGCCGGAGCCCCCCTCCCGACCGCCCCCCTCCGGGAGGAGGAGAGTTGGGTAAGAGTCGGGTAAAAGTTCGGGGAGAGTCTACAAAGGAGGGTTCAGCCAGATGTCGTATCAAATTGCGGGATCAGTCGCAGCAAAAGCTGCCTCACCCTCCCTGGTAAAGCCCCGCCGCCTCCCGCACCAGGCGCCCCAGTTCACCGCGCAGCTCCGCAGGCGCCAGCAGCTCGGCGTGGGCGCCGTAGGAAAGGAGCCAGGAAAGGATCTCCATCTTGCCGCCGGCCCGAAAGCTCAGCAGCACTCCGCCGTCAGCCTCCTCGGCTACGCTCTGCGAGGCGTGCCAGACCCGGTCCCGGATGGCGTGCGCAATGCCGGGGGAGAAGCGAATCCTCACTTCCATGGGGGGCTCCGCCACGATTCCGAAGGCCCCTTCCAGCGCTTGGCCCGCGTGGAATCCCTCCGGTATTTCGAAGCGCTCCTTGCCGGGTTCCACGGCGATAATCCGCTCCACCGCGAAGGTGCGCAATGCCTGTCGGTTATGGGCAAAGCCGAGGAGGTAGATCCCCCCTTTCTGGAAAAGGAGCGTGTACGGGTCGATCTGGTAGCTGGCCGGCGCGCCGCGCCCAGTGGAGCGGTAGGAGATGGAGATGCTTTGCTGATGCAGCAGGGCGTGGCGGATGAGGCCGAGCGCCTCGGCCGATCTGCTGTAGTCGCGCTTCCCCTGTAAAAGCGGGTGGGCGACCTTCGCGATACGCTCCATGTGCGCGGCAAGGCGGGGCGGCAGGACGGAGTTCACCTTCCGAAAGACGCTTTGCATGTCCTCCAGGAAGGGGGTTCCGTTCAAAAGGTCGAGCTGGGAGCGCAGCAGCGACAGCGTCATCAGCTCCTGCAGGGTGAAAGAAATCGGGGGGACATCTTTGAAGCGGGTGAGAAAGCGGTACAGCTTTTGCCCCTCCTGCCACTCTGAAGTGAGGGGGTAGCCGGCCTCGTTGATGGCCTCCAGGTCGCGGAAGATGGTGCGCCGGGTCACTCCGGTTTCCTCGGCAAGCTCGTCCACGGTGATGCCGTGGCGCGCTTCGATCAGGCGGATGACGTCATGCACCCTCCCTGCCTGGGAATACTTCTTGCCGGGGCGACCCG
>Ga0209123_1000775_pt1 | contig 37134 bp, 35 predicted proteins | sample BarGraIncu00431A_FD_184500 | JGI IMG/M metagenome (GOLD analysis project Ga0209123, IMG submission 184500) | Arctic peat soil microbial communities from Barrow, Alaska, USA - Barrow Graham LP Incubations 004-31A (SPAdes) (version 2) | ecosystem: Environmental > Terrestrial > Soil > Wetlands >... | reverse complement strand
AGGAGTAAGTTTTGAAGTTAAAACTGGAGATATTCTTGGCATTGTTGGAGAATCCGGCAGTGGGAAAAGTGTTCTTATGAAATCAGTAATGAATATACTTCCAGAAAGTGCAAAGATAGATTCAGGTGAAATTTACTTTTATGGTAAAGATCTTCTTAAATTATCTCCTAAAGAGATGAGAAAAATTAAAGGCAAAGAAATAGCTATGATATTTCAAGATCCTATGTCAGCATTAAATCCATTAAGAAAAGTGGGAGAGCATATTGTAGAAGTCTTAGTTAGACATAAAGGAATTAATAAGACGCAAGCACAAAAATTAGCATTAGATGTTCTACGTGATGTAGGTATACCTCTTCCAGAAAAAAGAATAAATCAATATCCACATGAATTTAGCGGTGGAATGCGGCAGAGAGTATTAATTGCTATGGCTCTTGCATGTAGTCCTAAACTTTTGATTGCAGATGAGCCTACAACGGCCCTTGATGTTACGATTCAAGCACAGATATTAGAACTTTTAAAATCTCTTAAAGAAGTTAATAACATGTCAATTATTCTAATAACTCACGACCTTGGGGTTGTGGCTAGTATATGTAATAGAATAGAAGTTATGTATGGTGGTTTAATAATGGAAGAAGGGCTTACCGAAGAGATATTTTATGAGCCTAAGCACCCATATACAAAAGCCTTGCTTAACGCAATACCAAAAGCTCAAGGGGATGAAAAAATAAGACTTGAACCAATAAAGGGCTCAGCACCATCTCTTTTAAATCCGCCTATGGGATGTCCATTCGCAGAGCGATGTGAGTTTGCATTTGAGAAGTGTTTTAATGAAATGCCAGTATATAAAAAAATTAGTGAAACTCATAAAGCCATGTGCTTTTTAGAAAATATTACACAACCCTAGATTATTGGAGGGGAGGAAAACATTGAATAATTCAGATGATATAATAATTGAAGTAAAAAATTTGAAAAAATATTTCCCTGTAAAAAATAAATTTATGGGTGGAGAAAAAAAATTTGTAAAGGCTATGGATGGTGTCTCATTTGAAATAAAAAGAGGGGAAACATTTGGACTTGTTGGAGAATCTGGATGTGGTAAATCAACTCTCGGAAGAACAATAACGAAACTTTATGATGCTACAGAGGGTGATATATTTTTTGAGGGAACTAATATTGCAAAATTCAATAGAAAACAAATGAAAGAATATCATAGAAATATGCAAATTATCTTTCAAGATCCATATTCATCTTTAAATCCATATATGAATGTTGAAGAACTAATAAATGAGCCTTTGTCATTACATACATCCCTTTCGAAAAAAGCTAAGTTAGAAAAAATACAACACTTGCTTGAAATGGTTGGACTAAAAAAGGATGATATGGAGAAGTTTTCACATGAATTTAGTGGTGGACAATGTCAAAGAATTGGAATTGCAAGAGCAATATCAACAGAACCTGATTTTATATTATGTGATGAACCAATTTCAGCTTTAGATGTATCAATACAAGCTCAAGTTGTAAATATGTTAGAAGACTTACAAGAGAAAATGGGATTAACCTACCTTTTTGTAGCTCATGATTTATCAATGGTAAGACATATTTCAGATAGAATTGGAGTAATGTATTTAGGGAATATTGTAGAAATATCTAAATCAAACGATTTGTATAAAAATCCACTTCATCCATATACAAAGGCTCTTTTATCATCTATACCTATTGCTGACCCTATAAGGGCTAAAGCTTCTGTAAGGCAGATTATAAAAGGAGATATACCAAGTCCTATGGATATTCCTTCAGGTTGTAGATTTCATACTAGATGCCCCTATGTTAAACCAATATGTAGAGAAATCCCACCACAAAATAAGGAAGTAGAAAATGGGCACTTCGTAGCATGCCATTTATATTAAATAACTACAAAAGATTTCAATCTTACTTAAAGCCACATCCTAAAAAATATAGGAATGTGGCTTTAAGTTTATTATAAAAAATAACAATATAGTAATATAGAAGGTAAAAAAGGGTTTTTTAGAAATACGCCGAAAGTATACATATGAATAATAGTTTTACATTTTTTAATTACAGGAGGGGGAATTTAAGTGATAGAAAATTTTCTTAAAATATTAGTGTGTGATGATTCTATGCTAATAAGAAAAAAACTAAAAGAAGTATTGAAAAGTTGTGGGTGTAATAATATTTTAGAAGCTGCCAATGGTCAAGAAGCAATAGATATTTACAAAGAAAGCAAGCCGGATTTAGTATTTATGGATATTATAATGCCTTTGAAAAATGGGATAGAAGCGGTTTATGAAATAATAGAGTTTGATAAAGATGCAAAAGTAGTAATGGCATCTTCAGCTGGTACAAAAGAACATGTGAAACAAGCAATAAAAGCAGGAGCATTTGAATTTGTACAAAAACCTTGGGAAAAGGAACAAATCAATAAAATTATTCTTAATATAAAATAGGCAAGGAGGTAAAACTATGTTTAGTCAATATTTTGGCCAATATTTATTAACTGAAAAATATTTAACAGATGAGCAATTAAAGATAGCATTAGAATATCAACAATCTGTTAGATTAAAACTAGGAGTTTTAGCTATAAATGCGGGATATATGAATTCTCAGCAGGCAAATCAGGTACATCAAATGCAATCAAAGGTTGATAAACGGTTTGGAGAGCTTGCTGTGGAGGCGGGATATATAAAGGAGGAACAAATAGAAGAATTGCTTTCTTCACAAAAATTTGGTCATCTTTTATTGGCACAAGCTTTAATTGATAAAAACTATATGTCTTTAGAAAAATTTGAACAAGCAATTTACGAGTATAAGAAAAAATATAATATTTCAGAGGGGCAGTTTGAATTATTGCAAAGCGACGATGTAGATGAAATCATAAATGTTTATGTGAATTTAGAAGACGAGAAATATGAAATAGAAGTAAAGCAATATATATCTTTATTTATGAGAAATTTAATTCGTTTTATTGATCCGGAAATATATACTAAAAAAATAACGAAATTTGAAGAATTTAAAACAAAATGTGTTGTAAGTCAAAAGATTAAAAACTCAATTAATTTTATGACGTATATAAATGCAGAACAAGATGTGTTTTTAAAAATTGCTTCTAGATACGCTGAGGAAGAGTTAGCAATAGTAGATGAAATGGCTAAAGACTCAGTAGGCGAATTTCTGAATTTAAATAATGGTTTGTATCTTGTAGGTATGTCTAATAAAGGAGTAGAATTAGACATGGAGCCACAATCAGTTTGTTTTGAAAAGAAAATTGGTTCGGCATATGTGCTTCCAATAGAGCTACCTTTTGGTAAAATGGAACTTATAATATCTACGATTTAGTATATCTAATTTAATTGGCAGGTCTTTTACTTATTGTTATTATCAGATTTGAATTGTAATTTTATGAGAAAAATGGTATAATGACTTTATTAGTAAAGTCACTTAAGTATAATTGTGTATATTAATAAAAAATATCATAAATGAATGAGGTGTAATCTATGTTAGTTTATATTAAAAAAAATTCTACAGCTGAAAAACACCTAAAAACATCTAACATAGGTCAAGATCAATTTATTAGTGTGAAAATTAATATGCCATTAAACTATGATTCAATTAAAAACACCCAGAAAGCGGTATGTGCTTTCTAGGTGTTTTATTTTTATGATTTTGAATTTACAAATATTGAAAGGGACTTCTTAATATACATGGAAAAATAAATATAGTTTGAAGGAGAATTTAAATATGAATAAAAGTGAGATTATAATTAAGGGATTACCTGCAAAAACAAATAGGCTAGAAAATGGAGATGTTATGTTACTTTTCAGAATAGAAACTTACGATGATATGCAATCAGTTTATAGAGTAATTGTTAAAAAGGATTATTGGAGAGATGCAGTAATAGGTATGAAGGATGTAAATTATTTTGTAATTAAAGGAGAACTTAAGGCATGTGTAAATAGCAAAGGTACCCCTTTTATTTCAGTAGAAGCAACTTCAGTTAAAATATTTCATTTGTTAAAAGATGAGAATGGACAAATAGATTTAAATTATGAGATGCCAACTGGTACTGATGAGATAATGGATATCTCAAAACTAGTAAATGAAAATGAAGAAATGCCTATAAAACGTTCAAAGAATAAGGCACTAAATTACATGAAAAATAATAATAAATTTAATAAACCTATTCTTGTAAAAAGAGGTAGCCTTGTAATTGTGTCAGGGCATGATCAATATGCTGCAGCACAAGAACTTGGAATAAATAATGTGCCAATTGCATATGAGGATAATTAGAAATGTGAATATGTTTGAATAAAGCACACGAACAGGCTATAATATATTAAATATAACATATTATTTATTTTATATATTTATACGAATGTTTGGAGGGAACAAATGATATGCAACAACTGTAAGAATGAATCTGATAATATTGATGGGTTAAAATTTTGCCCATATTGTGGAGCCAAAACAGAAGAAAGTATTGATTTTGATATTAGGCAGGCTCCTGATAAAATCAAAAATGAAGGAATGGAAAATTTAGTTGAAGCCGTAGCAAAGGATAAAAAACATCAAAACACTTTAGAAATGCCGATTATAACAAAAAAAGATATAAGAAAGTATAAAAAAGAGAAGCTATATTCTTATTTTAAGAAAATATTCATGAGGAAAAAAATAATATTACCTATAATAGCATTATTAGTTGTTATTTCAGCGATAGTGTTTGCAAAAACATTTTTAATTGTAAAACCTGTTGATGAGGTAAGAATAAAAGAAGATTTGATTGGTAAGGTAGTAACTTTTCCAAAAGGGACAAGCATAAAAATGGATAAGAACAATATGAAAAGCTTTAGTATAAATAGTAGGAATACAAACAAGAGCACAGATGAGATAAAAGTATCATTAATTTTGAACAATGGTGTTGTTGAGGCAAATACTAATTTGACATTAGCATATACTTCTGAAGGTAATAATCAATGGAAGTTTGAAAAATTTGTGCTTGCTAGGCTTACTTCATTGAAACCTGTAGTAGGAATGGATGAGACGAAGTTCTTAGATAGGCTTAAGAAATTAAAAATTACTATTGCAGATACACTAATAACATTAGGTGGTCAAGATGTAAAAAATCTTGGATTGACACTTAGAACACCAGATTTTGAAAATGGAAAAGAAGAAATTTTGGTTGCAACATCTATAGATAGCGGACTTCTCTCAACTACTGGGAAGATAAAGTGCAAGCTTATTTTTGAAAATGAGGCTTGGAGTATCGCAAGCATTGAAGAAAATAGCAATGGAGAAAATGGAACAGGGGAAAATGGAATTAATGAATTTAAATTAGCACTTTCACCAACCTTTTCTGATGATAAGGTTATTGAAACAATAAGAAATGGTGGGCTAGAGGAGAATGTAACTTATCCAAACTTTTTTGAAGGTAAGGGTTTTGCCGTAAAGGATAAATTTACTAATGGTATTCAATTATTTAGTAAAAAGTATGATTCACAAAAGGGAACATTAAGTGTTACTGCGAAGAGGGAAAATACAGCTGGAGAGATAAAGGCAGTATTATTAACTAATTATACTTTCTCAATATCACTAAGCAAGGTATCCTTATTATATGGATCAAAAACTACTGTTGATAATGGGACAATTAACAAAATTCCACAGGATGTAATAATAACCACTATAACAAATAATGAAATTGAAGGAAGTAATTTGTTTTTTTGGTGGTCTAATAACCATAAAATAGCCACTGAAGAAGCGAAAACATTTAAAATTAAAGAAACATTATCCAAGAAGGGTTCTGAAAATATAAAATATGTATATGGAAGTATTACATATATGGATAAGAAAAAGAAAGAAAATAAAAACGTTTCTTTTGTAGCATTATATTTCCTCGTTTATGACGAAGCTAAAGGATACAATTGGAAATTAGATAAATTGGTTGGAGAAGACTCACCTAATTACGCGGCATATAGCAAGGAAGCTATTAATCAATAGAAATAATCTTAATCTTTAAAGGGGATGGCAATATGAAAATAGTTGTGTTAGACGGTTATACTCTAAATCCAGGCGATTTAACTTGGGATGGACTAAAAAATATTGGCGATGTAACAATATATGATCGTACTGATAATAATCTAGATGATACACATATTATTATAGAAAGGGCTAAAGATGCAGAAATAGTTTTCACAAATAAAACCCCATTATCAAGACAAGCTTTAGATAAGATGCCAAAATTAAAGTATATTGGAGTGCTTGCAACAGGATACAATGTAGTAGATGTGGAAGCAGCAAAGGAAAAAGGAATTAAAGTATCTAATATTCCGTCATATGGAACAGATGCTGTTAGCCAAATGGCAATAGCGCTTTTGCTGGAAATGTGCCAGCATGTAGGGGCTCATAGTGAGTCCGTTAAAAGAGGAGAATGGTCAAATAATATAGATTTCTGTTATTGGAATTACCCATTAATTGAACTTTCGGGAAAAACTATGGGCATTATTGGATATGGAAAGATTGGAAAAGCGACTGGTAAAATAGCACAGGCCCTTGGTATGAAGATACTAGCATCTGGTTCATCTCAGAATAAAAATTTAGAAAGTGAAACAATGAAATATGTAGATCTAGATACTCTACTCACTAATTCAGATGTTATAACCCTACATTGCCCACTATTTAAGAGTACAGAGGGTATCATAAATAAGGAAACAATCAAAAAAATGAAAGATGGGGTTATGATCATTAATAATTCAAGAGGCCCCTTGATTGTGGAAGAAGATTTAGCTGAGGCATTGAATAGCGGGAAAGTATCAGGAGCAGCATTGGATGTAGTATCACTCGAACCAATAAAGTTGGATAACCCACTACTAAAAGCTAAAAACTGCATTATAACACCACATATTTCCTGGGCACCAATTGAGTCAAGAAAACGACTTATGGACATTGCAGTTGATAATCTTGAAAAATTTTTATCAGGAACTCCAGTAAATATTGTGAACGATTAATCGATTGTATCAAAACATGTAATTGTTTATAGAAGTAAAGTCTCCAATTTTTGATGAAATATTACGTTATAATAAAAGGAGATGAATTAAGTGAATAGAACTATAATGCAATTTTTCGAATGGAATCTTCCAAATGACGGAGGACACTGGAATTTTTTAAAGGAGAAAAGCAAAGCTTTAAGCGATGCTGGTATAAATACTCTTTGGCTTCCACCGGCCTACAAAGGTGCAGGTGGCAGTAACGATACAGGGTACGGTGTTTATGATTTATATGATATTGGTGAATTTGATCAAAAGGGAAGCGTACGATCTAAATATGGCACTAAAGATGAATACATAGATGCAATAGCTGAGGCACATAAAAATAATATTGAGATATTAGCAGATATAGTACTAAATCATAAAGGTGGAGCAGACGAAACTGAGTGGGTAAAAGCAGTTAAAGTGGATCCGGAAGATAGAAACAACAAAATATCTAAAGAATATGATATAAAGGCATGGACTAAGTTCAATTTTCCAGTAAGAAATAATAAGTATTCTGATTTTAAGTGGAACTGGAGTCATTTTGATGGGGTAGATTGGGATGAAAACAAAAGAGAAAGTGCTATATTTCAATTTACTGGACTTGGTAAGGGTTGGGATGCTGAAGTAGATGAGGAAAATGGAAACTATGATTATCTTATGCTTACAGATATAGATGTAAGTTTACCTGAAGTAGATGAAGAACTCTTAAAATGGGGATTATGGTACATTGAGATAGCAAAACTTGATGGATTTAGATTAGATGCAGTAAAACATATAGAAGTTGAATTTTTCACTAAGTGGATTAATGACATAAGAAATGTTACAAAAAAAGAGCTTTTTACTGTAGGAGAATATTGGCATACTGATATGAATGTTCTAAAAAAATATATTGAGGATACTTCACATATGTTTAATTTATTTGATGTGCCACTTCACTATAACTTTGTAACAGCCGTAAATGAAAAAGAAAATTATGATTTAAGAGGTTTAATGTCAAACGCATTAATAAGTTGTTATCCGGAAAATTCAGTGACATTTGTGGACAACCATGATACCCAACCTGGTCAGTCGCTTGAATCCTGGATAGATAATTCATTTAAACTACAAGCGTATACTTTCATTTTGACAAGAAAGGAAGGTATACCGTGTGTTTTCTTTGGAGATTATTATGGAATGCCAAGTAATAATATAGCTCCATTAAAAGATGTACTAGATAAATTATTAAAAGCTAGACAAAATTATGCTTATGGGTGGCAACATGATTATTTCGATGATGCCCATATTGTGGGATGGACAAGAGAAAAGGGACTAGCAGCCTTGATTTGTAATACAAATAACGGCAGTTCTAAGAAGATGTTTGTTGGAGAAAAACTTTCAGGTAAGACTTTTATTGATATAACTGGTAATGTTTCTGGAGTAGTTAAAATAGCAGAGGATGGCATTGGTGATTTTACTGTAAATGGGAATTCATACTCAGTTTGGTGTATAGTTTAAACGTTGAATCCAATTTAACTATTAAAATATTATTTTATATGAGGAGGTTGTTTACATGTCATATCTTTTAACAGATGATAATGCAAAAATATACTATGAAGAAATCGGTGAAGGAAAACCAATAATTCTAATCCATGGTTGGTCCTGCAATAATATGTTTTTTAAAAAACAGGTAGCCGAATTGTCACGAAAATACAAAATAGTAACGTATGATTTAAGAGGGCATGGTCTTTCTGAAATTACAGATGATGGATATACACTTGAGAGATATGCAAAAGACTTAAAGAACATAATAAAGTTTTTAGGACTTAAAAATGTAACATTAGTAGGTTGGTCAATGGGAACACACATAATTTTTGATTATATAAAACAATTTGGATGTAATAATTTAGATAAAATTGCATTTATTGATATGTCTACTAAACTTATAACAGATGAGAAATGGACCTTAGGACTATATGGTAAATTCTCTTATGAAGACAATGTTAATACTCTTGTTCCTATGAACGCAGATTGGAAAGCTTTTGCTAAAGTATTTATACCAGCAATTTTCGCAAAATCTGGCTATAGAAATGAAGATGATTTTAAATGGGCATCGGACCAAGCAGCAAAAAATTCTGCAAATGTTTTAACAAGAATGTGGATTTCAATGAGCGTACAAGATTATAGGGATGTACTACCCAAAATTACAATTCCTACTTTAATAACTTTTGGTGAGGAAAGTTGTCTTTATTCAGCTGAAAACAGTGAATATATGAGAGATAAAATAAAAGATTCTAAGCTAGTATCTTTCCCAAAATGTGGTCATGCTCTATTCCTTGAAGAACCAAAAATGTTTAATAAGGTACTTATAGATTTTGTTGAATAGTAATATTATTCTGACTTTTAAAGATGGTGCTGTAATTGAATTGTTGCAATTTAAAAAATGACACAGTTGGAAAATGCAACTGTGTCATTTTAATTTTAGAAAAGCTATTAAATATTAATATGCTATTCCTTGAGAATACATAGCATTTGCTACCTTAATAAATCCAGCGATATTAGCGCCAGCAATTAAATTACCTTCAAATCCATATTCATTTGCAGCATTGCTTGCATTTTTATAAATGTCTGACATTATAGATCTTAATTTAGAATCAACTTCTTCAAATGACCATGAGTATCTCATGCTATTTTGTGACATTTCAAGAGCCGAAGTAGCAACACCACCTGCATTTACGGCTTTGGCAGGTCCAAAAAGAATGTTACTATTTAAGAAAACATCAATTGCTTGTGGAGTTGACGGCATATTAGCACCTTCCCCAACTGCGATACATCCATTTGCTATAAGAATTTTTGCTGATGACTCATCTATTTCATTTTGAGTAGCACAAGGAAGAGCGATATCACACTTTATTGTCCAAATTCCAGAGCATCCTTCATGATATTCTGAATTTGGATGATATTTAACATATTCACTTATTCTTTCTCTATTAACTTCTTTAATATTTTTGACCGTATTTAGATTAATTCCAGAAGCATCATATATATATCCATTAGAATCACTTAATGCAACAACATTTGCCCCTAATTGAATAGCTTTTTCAGCTCCATATATTGCAACATTGCCTGAACCAGAAATTACAACAGTTTTATTTTTAAAAGAATTTCCAGAAGCTTTGAGCATTTCTTTAACAAAATAACACATACCATATCCTGTAGCTTCTTTTCGCGCAAGGCTTCCACCATAAGGGAGACCTTTGCCTGTTAATACACCTGTAAACTCGTTTTTAAGTCTTTTATATTGGCCAAACATGTAACCAATCTCACGAGCACCAACACCCATGTCACCAGCGGGTATATCAGTATCAGCTCCAATATGCTTTGAAAGTTCAGTCATAAAACTCTGACAAAATCTCATTACTTCCATATCAGATTTTCCTTTAGGATCAAAATCACTTCCGCCCTTGGCGCCACCTATTGGAAGTCCCGTCAGAGAGTTTTTAAAGATTTGTTCAAAACCAAGAAATTTAATAATACTTAAATTAACTGACGGATGAAGCCTAAGACCACCCTTATAAGGTCCTATAGCACTATTAAATTGGACACGGAAACCTCTGTTTACTTTTACAACTCCATTGTCATCTACCCATGATACCCTAAAAATAATTTGTCTCTCCGGTTCTACAATTCTATCAAATATTCCAGCCTTTATCCACTCAGGATGTTTTCTTGCCACCGGTTCTAAATATGCTAGTATTTCTTTTACAGCCTGATGGAATTCTAGTTCGTTTGGATTTTTTTTAATTACTTGCTCCGTTAAACCTAATAATAAACCCATTTATATCGCTCCTCCCAATTCAAATATAAAACTGAGTTTCACTTTTATTACTAATATTTTTAGCTCTATTCAATTTTATATAAATAAAGTATGTTATCAGTATATTTTATCATTATCATTTGCTATTTTCAACTTGATTTCGTTTACATATGGTAAAAGGTGAGATTTGAAAATTAACTGGAGTTATATAATGAGAGAACTCCTAAAGGAGATCAACTTAATTATTTTAGTTTCTCTCTCTTTTATATTAATTAATGACATGAAATTTATAACAACATGCAATATACTGTTTTCCTGAAAATAAATAAATTTTAAAAATGAAAATGGTTACATCTTGTAAATACAGCATTTTACATAGATATAACTGAAGTTATTACTATAAAGAGGCCATTTAAAAGCTTGACATTTGTTTAAAAAGTTAGTAAAATGATTTTTAACGGTAAGAGAAAATTCATTGTGACCATGCAGGAATTTTTAATGTCAAGGAATAATATTTAATTAGGGGGAATTATTATGAACGCAATAAATACTGCTGATACGTCATTTATCATTTTTGCAACAGCTTTAGTAATGTTAATGACACCAGGACTAGCATTATTTTATGGTGGAATGGTGAGAAGGAAAAATGTACTAAGTACTACAGTGCACAGTTATGCAGCAATGGTGATTGTATCACTTCAATGGGTTCTAATAGGTTATACTTTATGTTTTGGAAAAGATTTTGCTGGAATTATAGGAAGTTTTCAATTTTTTGGATTGCACGGTGTTGGGTTTCTACCAAACCCTGATTATGCAGCTACTATTCCACAATCAGTATTTATGTTATTTCAGCTTATGTTTGCAATAATAACTCCAGCTTTAATTTCAGGGGCAATAGCTGAGCGAATGAAGTTTATTGCGTTTGCAGTATTCATTTTAGTATGGACAACATTAGTTTATGATCCAATCGCACATTGGGTATGGGGTGCAGGTGGATGGCTTAGAAATATGGGAGCTTTAGATTTTGCAGGTGGAAATGTTGTTCATATAAGTTCAGGTATTTCTGCACTTGTTGTAGCACTTGTAATAGGAAAAAGAAAAAAATTAAAATCAATTACTCCGCATAATCTTCCTATGACACTTCTTGGGGCTGGAATTTTGTGGTTTGGATGGTTTGGATTTAACGCAGGAAGTGCATTAGCAGTAAATGGTGTAGCACTTAATGCATTCATAACAACTAACACTTCTGCTGCAGCTGCAGCCTTAACTTGGTGTTTATGTGAGCTAATTATTAGAAAGAAAGTTACGTCACTCGGTCTTGCAAGTGGTATAGTTGTTGGTCTTGTAGCAATAACACCGGGCGCAGGTTTTGTAAGCCCTTTATCTTCCATGTTAATAGGTGGAGTTGGCGGTGTAATATGTTTCTTCAGTGTAACGGTAGTTAAATTGAAATTTGGATATGATGATGCATTAGATGCATTTGGTTGTCATGGAATTGGAGGAATTTGGGGCGGAATAGCTACTGGGATTTTTGCTTCAAAGGCTATAAATTCTGCTGGCGCAAATGGGTTAATACATGGTAATATTAAGTTACTAGGAATTCAATTAATAGCTATTGTAGCAACGGTTGCATACTCAGCAATAATGACCTTTATTATATTAAAAGTGTTAGGCAAATTTATGAGCTTAAGAGTGACAGCAGATGAAGAAAATGATGGATTAGATGTGTCTCAACACGGTGAAGAAGCTTATGGCGGAATTGATATTTAATAAAATGTTTATAAAATAAGGGGGGTACGAGTATGGAAGAAAAATTTTCAAAGATAGATATTATTACATCTTCAAGTAAATTCGATGAATTAAAGGAAGCCCTAAATGCCATTGGTATTAGCGGTATGACAGTATCTAACGTTTTAGGATGTGGAATTCAAAAGGGACATAAAGAATTTTATCGAGGACTCGCTTTAGATATTAATCTTCTACCTAAATTAAAAGTAGAAATAGTTGTTTGTGATGTGCCTGTGGATTTGGTTGTAGAAACAGCAAAAAAGGTATTGCACACAGGAAAAATGGGTGATGGAAAAATATTCATTTATGATGTGAAAAACATTATCAGAATTAGCAATGGAGCAGAAGGACGGGATTCTCTTCGTTATGAAAAATAATTACATTTTGAATCTAATAGTAACAGACTAACTTAATTTTATTAAGTTAGTCTGTTTTTTAATGCTATAGGTAAACTAATGTTAGTTCTAAGACTAAGTTAATAGAGCAAAAAAACTTGACTTTTGTCGTAATATTAAGTAAAATGACGTTTATTGGTAAGTTTAAATTCATTGTAACTGCAATGTAAATTTTTCTCATCTAGTAATAATATTTATTTAGGAGGAATTTTTATGAACGCAGTGAATGCTGCAGATACGTCATTTATAATTTTTGCAACAACATTAGTAATGTTAATGACACCAGGATTAGCATTATTTTATGGAGGAATGGTAAGAAGAAAAAATGTACTTAGCATTACAGTACACAGTTATGCTGCAATGGCCATTGTATCAATTCAATGGGTATTAATTGGGTATACATTATGTTTCGGAAAAGATTTTGCTGGGTTTATTGGTAATTTTCAATTTATTGGATTACGAGGAGTGGGATTTCTTCCAAACGCTAATTATGCAGCTACGATTCCACAATCAGTATTTATGTTATTTCAACTTATGTTTGCAATAATTACTCCTGCCATAATTTCAGGAGCAATTGCTGAGAGAATGAAATTTCTTGCGTTTTCGGTATTCATTTTACTATGGTCAATAATAGTTTACGATCCAATTGCACATTGGGTATGGGGTGCTGGCGGGTGGCTTAGAAATTTAGGAGTATTAGATTTTGCAGGTGGATATGTTGTGGAAATAAGTTCAGGTATATCAGCACTCGTTGCAGCCCTAGTAATAGGGAAGAGAAAAAAACTAAAAACAATTACTCCTCATAATATTCCTATGACAATGATAGGCGCTGGAATTTTGTGGTTTGGATGGTTTGGATTTAATGCTGGGAGCGCACTAACAATAAATGGTGTAGCGTTAAATGCATTTATTACAACAAATACGGCTGCTGCTGCTGGGATTATAGCTTGGAGTACATGCGAGGTAGTTGCTAGAAAAAAAGTTACGTCACTCGGAATTGCAAGCGGTATGGTTGCAGGACTTGTAGCAATAACTCCAGGTGCAGGGTTTGTAAGCCCTATGGCATCAATATTAATAGGCGGAATTGCTGGAGCGTTATGTTTCTTGAGTGTAACGGTAGTTAAACAAAGATTCGGATATGATGATTCATTAGATGCTTTTGGGTGTCATGGAATTGGAGGAATTTGGGGGGCAATAGCTACTGGCATTTTTGCTTCAAAGGCTATAAATTCTGCTGGTACAAATGGATTAATATATGGTAATATTAAATTAGTAGGAAGTCAACTGATAGCAATTGTATCAACTATTGCATATTCAGCAATAATGACCTTTATTATATTAAAAGTAATAAGTAAATTTATGAGTTTAAGAGTAACAAGTGAAGAAGAAATGGACGGATTAGATGTTTCTTTACATGGGGAAGAGGCTTATGGTGGGATAGATATTTAACTCACTAAAGTAATTATTATGAATATTTATAAAATAAAAGGGGGGTAAGAGCATGGACCAAAAGTTTTCAAAGATAGATATTATTACTTCTTCAAGTAAATTTGATGAATTGAAGGAAGCTCTAAATGCAATTGGTATTAGCGGCATGACTGTATCTAACGTTTTAGGATGTGGAATGCAAAAGGGTCATAAAGAATTTTATCGAGGACTCGCTTTAGATATTAATCTTCTACCTAAAATAAAAGTAGAAGTAGTGGTTTGTGATATTCCTGTGGACTTGGTTGTAGAAATCGCAAAAAAAGTGCTTCATACAGGTAAAATGGGTGATGGAAAAATATTTGTTTATGATGTAAAAAATATTATCAGAATAAGCAATGGTGCTGAAGGTCGAGATGCACTTCGTTATGATAAATGATTATATATAAAATTTAATAGTAATAGACCAACTTAATTTAATTAGGTTGGTTTATTTTTTATAAAAATAAAAGGACTTTTTTGTTAATTATTGTTATACTTCTATTAATACTTAGTTGGCAATTATATAAGATATGAGAAGGGGCGTTAAACGATGAAATTAGTTACATATATTAATGAAAGTGAAGAAAAAGTAGGGATTATTATTGGAGAAAATGTTATACCTATTAATGATATATTTAATGCTTTAGGTAAAAATAATGTTAGTTCTATTACCCAGCTAATAGAAGAGTTTGATGATAGTACAATTAATAAGGTTCAAGCTGTTATAAATAGAAATGATTTTAACAGTATACCATTGAATTCAGTTAAATTACTTGCACCAATACCAAATCCAAAAAGAAATATATTTTGCCTTGGTAAAAATTATGTAGAACATGCAAAGGAAATCAAAATGACTAAAATAACGGATACAGGGATTCCAGATTTCCCTATATATTTTACTAAGGTCGCATCTCCTGCAATTGGAAATGAAGATTCTATTAAATTTTCCTATGATGTTACGACTCAAGTAGATTATGAAGTTGAGTTAGCTATAGTAATTGGAAAAGAAGGTAGGAATATTAAACCGGAGAAGGCAGAAGAATATATTTTTGGATATACAATAGTTAATGATGTTTCAGCCAGAGATTTGCAAGGAAAACACACACAGTGGTTTAAAGGAAAAAGTTTAGACACATTTTGTCCTATGGGTCCATATATTGTACATAAAAATGAAATCCGATTTCCTGTTGAGTTAAATATCCAGTGCAGAATAAATGGAGAATTAAGACAGAACTCAAATACGAAAAGTTTGATTTTCGATATACCATATATTATTAGTGATTTGTCAAAAGGACTAACATTAAAACCCGGTGATATAATTTGCACCGGAACGCCAAGCGGTGTTGGGATGGGGTTTGTTCCTCCTAAGGTTTTAAAAAATGGAGATGTGGTGGAATGTTATATTGAAAATATAGGGAAATTGGTTAATAAAGTTGACGTTATCTAGGTTTAAACATAATATTTAAAGAAAAGGTTATAAGTTTTGAGGCTTATGACCTTTTTTTATTGATGTAAAATTATTGTTGTGTCTACCTCATTACTTAATGATTATATTAAGTGGTTTACACATAAACTATATATAAGTTGCTAGAGATGATCTACATCCTAAAATTATCTATGAAGAGAGTGCTAAACCATGTATAATATATTTTACAGGTAAAGAAGAGAATGTGATATTGCTTTAAATAAAAGCTATGTTATTCCCGTTCCATGATTCAAAATCTTATAAAATATTAGAGGTACACCAATAAATCGTAGATGCGCATAAATAAAGTAAAGGGGTATAATTACATGCAGAATGAGGCAATATTAAAAATTATTAATAAATTGGAAGAAAAACTAATAGAAGTACGTCATAATTTTCATAAACACCCAGAGCTATCAAATGAGGAATTTAACACAACGAAGACTTTACGTGAACTATTAAACGAGGCTCAAATTCGTATACTTGATCTACCCTTATCAACAGGATTAGTTGCAGAAGTAACAGGATTTAATAAAGGTCCTATTATTGCAATTCGAGGGGATATTGATGCGTTACCTATTAATGAAGAAACAGATTTAGATTATAAATCGGAAGTTTTCGGTAAAATGCATGCTTGTGGTCATGATTTTCATACAACTGTTATTTTAGGTGCAGCTTATTTATTAAAAGAGCAAGAGTCAACATTATCTGGGACGGTACGTTTTATATTTCAACCAGCTGAAGAAATAGGAAAAGGTGCAACAGAGGTTTTAGCAACAGGAGCATTATCAGGTGTTGATGCTATTTTTGGATTGCATAGCGCACCAGATTTAGCAGTAGGTAGTTTTGGAACACATGTGGAATCTATGACTGCAGCAGTTGATCGATTTGAGATTAAAATTGTTGGTGTGGGGACACATGCGTCATCACCGGAAAAGGGAATAGATCCAATTATTGTTGCAGCCCATATAATTACGGCTTTACAAACAATTGTAAGTCGTAATGTTAGTGCATTTGATCAAGCACTTATTAGTGTTACTCACTTGGACAGTGGGAATACATGGAACGTAATTCCAACAACAGCTTATCTTGAAGGCACTGTAAGATCAGTTAATGCTGAAACACGCGAATTTATTCCAAAAAGAATGAGACAAATAGTTAAAGGAATGGCTGACTCATTTGGTGCGACTGCTGAGTTTAATTGGTATAGCGGACCACCGGCAACAAATAACTCGGGTGAGTGGACGACTGTAGCATTGGAAGTAGCAAAAAAACAGGGATTTAAAATTGTAGAACTACCACAAACCCTAATTGGAGAAGACTTTGCTTTTTATCAGGAGCAAATACCAGGCGCATTTGTAAATGTAGGTACAGGAATGTCATATTCACTTCATCATCCTAAATTTACAGTAGATGATAAAGCACTTTTGCCAGGTGCCAATTACTTTGCACAACTTGCTAAACGTGTTTTGAATATTTTAACAGAAAAACAATGAGTTATTGAAGTGTTGAACCTTCATTAACTGTGCGGTGAAATAGGTTAACATTGCCTAGGAAATCATATGCAAATGGGTTTGCAGGATTGAAATAGATATAGGATTTTAACAACCCAATAAATGTAGAAAAATTTATAATAATAAAGTTATAATTAATTCCTGTTTTTATTATTATGTGTTGACAGATGGAGAAAAATATTATAAAATTAATTAACAGATAAAAACATATATGTTTACTAGGTATTTAACGATGAATATATAAACTATATAGGAGACACACTTAGATAAACGCTAGATCCTAAAAATAATCTTTGAAGGGAGTGTCCATAAATGTTTGATATTGTAATAAATAATGGCAATTTAATTGATCCTGAGTTTAAAACCAGTACTAAAGGGAATTTAGGTATAAAAGATGGAAAGATATCGGAAATAACAAGAGGAGAACTAGTTGGAGAAAAAACTATAAATGCAGAAGGGTTAATAGTTTGTCCAGGCTTTATAGATATTCATGGACATGTAGACGGAGAAGATTATTGTGGAGAGCTGTCAGTGCGCCAAGGAGTTACAACCACAATTGGCGGAAATTGTGGATTAAGCCCTATTGATATGAATTCTTTTTTTGAAAAGCAGGACAAAAAAGGTTTTATTATAAATCAAGCTGAGCTTGTAGGTCATTCTATCAGTATGCGTGAGGCTGTTGGAATTACAGACGTGTACACGGCAGCTAGAAGTGACCAAATCTATAAAATGCAATATCTTACAGAAAAAGCAATGGAAGAGGGCGCATGTGGATTATCATTAGGGCTTGAGTATGCACCTTATAGCTCAATCGAAGAAATACTTGCTATTAGCATAATAGCTGCGAAACATAAAAGACCTATTACAATTCATACAAGAGTTTTGTACGAAAATGATTTGAATTCATTAAGAGAGGCAATTGAAATTTCAAGAGTTACAGGAGCTGCGGTCCTTATATCTCATTTTGTTTATCAATATAACGCAGTTATGATAAAAGCATTAGAAATAGTAGATAAAGCTGTTAAGGAAGGATTAAACATTAAAATAGACAGTGGAATGTATACGGATTGGGCTACTTCCATTGGAACTGCAACATTCTCTGAAAGAAATGTTGAAGGAGGATTATTATCTTTAGACAAAATGCTGGTGGCCTCAGGAAAATATAAAGGTGAGAGATTGAATCATAAACTTTATAAAGAATTAAGAGCAGGCAATCCTCATGAATGTATAATATATTTTACAGGTACAGATGAAAATGTGTATATGGCTTTAAATAAAAGTTACGCTATGCCATCCTCTGATACCGGATCTTACAAAAGAGGTGAAGGTCACCCTCAAATTGCAGGTACCTTTCCTAGATATTTCAGGTGTATGGTTAGAGAACGTAAGGATATAAGCCTTATTGAAGCCATTCGCAAAGCAACATTTATTCCAGCAGAAACCATGGGTCTTAAGCAAAAGGGCCGCATAAAAAAAGGTGCTGATGCTGATGTTGTGATTTTTGATATAAATACTATTAAAGATACCGCTGGATTTCCGGATGTTGGAGTTCCAGATAGAAATCCTGAGGGAATAAAATATGCATTTGTGAACGGAAGCTTAGTTCTAGATGGAGGAATTATACAAAATAGTTCAGCAGGTAGAACTATTAGAACGGCATAATTACGATTTTTGTGCATAATTAAATTAAAGAGGTCAAATTTTATAGATGATGAAAAGAGTTTCAAATCAGAACAATCTGATTTGAAACTCTTTTTATTTTATTTATTTAATTCCATTGTAAGTCAAAGCCTTTCCTCCAAATGCTGTATAAGTTAATGTAGGTAAATAAAAAATATACTTGACATTATTTTAAAATAGTATTAATATAATAACAATAATAAATCAAACATATAGGAATACTATGAATTGTATTGAATTCCCATAATTGTAATTTAAACATTCAACTTTTTAATTAAAATTAATATATTGTTAATTTGAAATGAGGTGAGTAATTGTCAATACAAGCACAACATATCGTTAAAAAATATAAAAGTTCCGATAAAAAAGATGATTTTATTGCATTAAATAACGTTTCTTTTGAAGTGAATGATAATGAATTTATTTGTTTACTGGGACCTTCTGGATGTGGGAAATCAACTTTACTTAAAATTATTGCGGGATTAATTAATGCTGATAGTGGAAATGTGAAAATAGATAATAAAATTGTAACAAAACCAGGGAAAGATAGAGGAATGGTATTTCAAGATTATGCCTTATTTCCATGGTTAACAGTAGAAAAAAATGTAGCATTAGGGTTAGAAATCAGAAAAGAAAACAAAGAGGAAATAAGGAAAAAGGTTGCTTGGTATATTGATTTAGTTGATCTAAGAGGGTTTGAAAAATCCTATCCTCATCAACTGTCTGGTGGTATGAAACAAAGAGTTGCCATTGCAAGGGTTCTTGCAATGAATCCAAATATACTTTTAATGGACGAGCCTTTTGGTGCTCTTGATGCATTTACTAGAATGAATTTACAAGAAGACTTAATGAAACTTTGGGAAAAACAAAATTTTACATCGGTATTTGTTACACATGATGTTGATGAAGCTGTCTATTTGGCCGATAAAATTGTTGTTATGACGACTTCACCTGGTGAAATTAAAACAATAGTCCCAGTTGAACTGCCTAGGCCACGAGAACGCACAAGTCAAGAATTTGTTTCCATAAGAAATTATGTACTTGAACAGTATGGATATAAAGATGAGAGGAATGTTGAATATGAAATTTAATACATTAAAGGAGTTAGTAAATGACCAGGCCAGGGTAATTGGCGAGAGTACATTCCTTGTTTCTCCCACAAAAGAAGAGGATATTAATTTTTACGAATTTAAAGAAGAGGTAGATAAAATAGGAAAAGTTCTTATTTCTAATGGAGTTAGAAAGGGAGATAAAGTATCTATAATTTTAAGAAATGGGATTGAAGCATCAACTAGTTTTTTCGGGATTACAAATATCGGCGGAGTTGTAGTTCCAATTAACATTTCCTTAAAAGAAAAAGAACTCGAGTATTTATTAGTCAATTCAGATAGTAAGTATATTATTACAAATAAAGAGTTTTTAAATTCTATGTTAAGTGATACTACCATAGTGAGTAAAGTAAATTTAGGTAGGGACTTAGTATTGATAAAACTTATAAATCAATTAAGTGATGATTATTGTGATAATAATGAATTAACAAAAAAAGATTTAGCTTTAATTCTTTATACATCAGGTACCACAGGAAAACCCAAAGGGGTTATGCTAACACATGAGAATTTGCTGGTAGAAGCAGAACATATTTCTATGGCACATGACTTATATAAAAAAGATATTGCTCTTTGCATATTACCACTCTTCCATATAAATGGTTTAGTAGTTACTTTAATTACACCAATGTTTGTTGGAATTAAAGTAGTAATGCCAGAAAAATTTAGTGTTAGCATGTTTTGGAGATGGATCCATAAATATCGTGTTACTTGGTTTAGTGCAGTTCCAACAATTTTGTCTATTATTCTTTCAAAAGAAGTAGATGAAAAGTTAGATTTAAGTTGTATGAGATTTGCAAGATCTGCATCAGCGGCATTACCGATAGCAGTAATAGAAGAATTTCAGAATAGATTTCATGTTCAAATTATTGAGTCTTATGGTATTTCAGAAGGGGCAAGTCAAATTACAACAAATCCAGTACCACCTCAAAAAACTAAAGTAGGATCTGTTGGTTTTGGATTTGGTAATGAGCTAAGAGTTGTTGATGAAAATCTTAATGAACTGCCAGCTTTTAAGCAAGGTGAAATAATTGTACGTGGAGATAATATTGCAATTGGATATTATAAAAATGAAATTGCTACAAAAGAAGCTTTTGTTGATGGATGGTTCCATACAGGAGATATAGGATATTTTGATGATGAAGGATACTTATTTATATCAGGGCGAAAAAAAGAGCTTATAAATCGAGCTGGTGAAAAGTTTTCTCCAAGAGAAATCGATGAAGTATTATATATGATTCCAGAAGTTGAATTAGCAGCAACTGTAGGAGTTCCCAATAATCTCTATGGAGAGGAAGTCGTAGCATACATTAAGCTGAAAAATAACAAAGATTTGGATATATCTGAAATAATAGATTTTTGCACAGAGAGATTAGCATACTTCAAAGTACCCAAGGAAATATTTTTTGTGAATGAGTTTCCACAAGGACCAAATGGTAAAATTCAAAGATTAAAATTCAAAACAATATATGAAGACAATAAAAAAGAGTTGGGGGTCTAAATAAATATGAAAAAGAAGATTGTAGTATTAGTAAGTTTAGTTTTAAGTTTAACTTTAGTACTTATGGGATGCCAAAAGTCATCAAAAAATGAAGCTACCAAAGCGGCTGAAGCAAAAACAATAAAAGTTGGTTCAATACGTGCATTAGGAACAATTACACCTTATATTTCTGCTGAAGAAGGAATATATAAGAAGCAAGGAATTAATGTTCAAATTGTAGATTTTGCAGATGGAGCTGCTCTTATGGAGGCTTTTGCGACTGGTGATATTGATATTGCCTTTTGTGGAATTGCACCAATAGCTACATGGCAATCGAAGGGAAGCGAACTTAAGATAGTTGCATCCGCTAATGGTGGAGGGCATGTTATCATTACAAGAAAGGATAGTGGGATAAATTCTATTGCAGATTTAGCTGGACATAAAATAGCAGAACCTAATCCGGGTACTGTAACTGATACATTACTTAGAGATTATATATTACCATCAGGTAAACTTAAAGCCCCAAAAGATATTCAAATTGTATCGGGATTAAAACCGGCTGATATGGCTACCGCTCTTACAGCAACTCGTCAAGTTGATGCCGCAATTACCTGGGAACCATTTGCGTCTCAAGCAGAGAGTAAAGATCCTAATATTAAAGTGTTATATGACGCGGCAAAAGAAATACAAGCAAAAACCGGAGCAAAAGCTTTATATCCTGTAAATGTCGTAGCTGCAAGTCAAAGTTTTATTGATGATAATCCAGCACTTCTAAAATCATTTTTAGCAGGTTATGTAAAAACAGTTGATTTTATCAATAACGATCCTACTGCAAACGACAAAATAGCAAAAGCATTATCATTAGATAAAGCTATTATAGTAAAAGCAAGAAAGCGTGTTGATTATACATATAAAGTAGATGTTCCAGGATCTTTTAAAACCCTTGATTGGGCACATAATCTTGGATATCTAAAGGTAGTTCCAAAAGAAAAAGAATTGTTTGATTTAAGATTCTTGCCATAATTATTGGCTAGGGAGATGATAAAGTGAAAAAGAAGTTAATACCAATATTTCAGGCTACATTATCTATTGCCATATTACTATTGATATGGACTATTGCATCTAATACAGGCATTTTTGGGAGGGTTAGTGTTAAGGCAAGTAAATTTTTACTACCTCCACCTACAAAAGTATTTCAATCAATGTATGAAATGACTATGTCAGGGTATCTAATAAAAAATATATGGATTAGTATGCAAAGAGTTATTACAGGCTTTGTTATAGCCGTAGTTATTGGTTTGCCAGTTGGAATTGGAATGGGAATGAGTAAAACTATCAATAATTTTTTAAATCCAATTTTAAAGCTATTTTCACCTATTCCTGGTGTGGCTTGGGTTCCACTAGCAATTTTGTGGTTTGGATTAGGAAGTAATGCAGCAATATTTATAATAACAGTTGGTTCTATATCTCCTATTATTATAAATACATTGCAAGGGGTACGTGATGTTGATAAAAAACTATTACAAGCACTTAAAACTATGGATGCTAGTAAGTTGCAAGTAATTCGTTGGTGCATTGTTCCAAGTATTATCCCATATATTGTTAGTGGATTTAAATTAGGGCTTGGATTTGCATGGAGAGTAGTAATTGCGGCAGAGCTTGTAGGAGTGCCTGACGGCTTAGGTTTCGTATTAAATGTAGGTAGAAACACAGGTGATACGGCAGTTACAATTGTAACGATTATTTGCTTAGGTGTAATTATGATTATAATGGAACAATTGTTTTTTGCGCCAATTGAGAAAATAACAAGATTTTGGCGTGTTCAAGTATACGAATAGGGGGAATTATAACAGTTATGAGTAATAAATATAATGTTTCAATTGATTTTAATGCGTGTAAGGAATGTGGTTATTGTAAACTTGTTTGTAAAAAGGACGTTTTTGAAAAAGGAAGCGACTTCAATGAAAAAGGATATAGAGCATATAAAGTAGTAAATGCAGATAAATGTGTTGGATGTAATAAATGTTTTTTTGCATGTCCTGATTTTGCATTAAAAGTAGAGAAAGTGGAGGATTAATATGAAAAGAATATTTGATACAGGAAATGCAGCGATTACAGAGGCGGCAATAATCGCAGGCTGTGAGGTATATGCCGGATATCCAATAACTCCATCAACAGAAATTGCTGAGAATATGTCAAGAAGGCTTCCACAAGTTGGTGGATATTATATTCAAGCGGAAGATGAACTTGCAGGCTTATATATGTGCCTTGGTGCCTCACTAGGTGGTAAAAAGGTAATGACATCCACATCAGGACCGGGTTATGTCTTATTTTCAGATCCTTATGGTTGGGGAATAAGTTGTGAAATTCCAGTTGTAATAATTGATGCGCAAAGGGTTGGACCAGTTAGTGGAATTACTGGTGCACCAGGACAAGGAGAATTTTATTTAAGTAGATATCCGACTCATGGAGGGAACTTTGAAACAATAGTACTTGCACCGGCTAGTGTTCAAGAAGCATTTCAGCTTACTATTGAAGCTTTTTATTTAGCAGAGCGTTTTAGAACGCCAGTAACTATTTTAGCAGATCAGTTAGTAACTGATGGCTGGGAATCCTTTTGTATACCAGAAACCCAGGAAGAAAGAAATGAAATGGGAATAAAGGTTATAGATAGAAAAGTTAATTATGGACCAGTTTTTTATCCAGCAACGGATGAAATTGATATCCCACCAGTTGTACTTGGACATAATACTGGGGCCGCATGTTCCGACTGGACACCAACCGAGGATGGATACGATACAGAAGATCCGGCTGCACATATGAAGCATTCCTATAGATTGGTTTATAAGATTAGAAATCATAGAGATATAATTGATCGTCACGAAGAACATTTTCTAGATGATGATCCAGAGCTTATATTAGTTGCTTATGGAAGTCCTGCAAGAGTTGTGATAAGTGCAGTAAAAAAAGCTAGGGAATTAGGACTTAAAGTTGGTTGTATTAGATTAATTTCTATTTGGCCTTTCCAAGATAAGTTATTCTCTAGAAAAACTAAGTATTTATCTGTAGAACTTAACTTTGAGGGACAGCTTGTACGTGAAGTACAAAGGGCTACCTCAAACGGTAGTGAAGTACATTTTTTCGGAAAATGCGGTGAACTTCCTTCAGTTAATGAACTAATTGGTGTTATAAAAAATGTGTTAAATAACGAACCTATTGTAACTGAACAATGGAAATCGGAGGCGTGGTAATGGATAATTTAGCAAATAAATACCTTAGAGCACAAAAAATACCAAGTACCGCATGTAGTGGATGTGGCTTAGGGCAAATTCATAAGAAAGTAGTTATGGCAATTGATGAATTAAATCTTGGAATAGAAGATGTCGTATGGGGAACTGGAATTGGTTGCGCAGGAAGACAGACATTTAATACTTGGAAAGGTGACAATTTTGCAGGAACACACGGACGTGTATATGCATTAGCAGCAGGACTTAGAGTTGCATTAGCTCCTGAAAAGAAAATTATATTAACTGTTGGTGATGGTGATGCTTTTGGTATTGGATTATTACATTTATTACATTGTGCAAGGCGTAATGTAGATATGACAGTAATAGTTGCAGATAATTTTGGATATCAATCAACTGGTGGGCAATTTGGGTATACAACACCTATAGGATACAAGACAGATAGTAGTCCTTATGGTATGAATGAGGCAAATTGGACGCAAAATGGTATTGATATACTTAAAATTCTTAAGGATGCTGGTGCTACATTCTTAGCTAGACATACTAGCTTTGAAGGTCAATCTGCAGTTGAAAGCATAAAAAAAGGGATTGAAAATAAAGGTTTTTCCTTGATTCATACTCTTTATCCATGTGTTACAAACTTTGGGGGAAGAGCACTCGGGAGTAGAAAACCAGAAGATAGCTATAAATGGTTCAAAGAGATTACATTAAAAAAAGATGAGGAAGTTAAAGAAGGTAAAATAGGATTTCATACAGGAGTATATTATGATGGGTCAGATACAAGAGTGGAATTCGCAACAAATATAAGAGAATTTACTGATAGAATTGAAGGCGGTGCTAAACATGTCTAGACGCACAGAAGTATTAGTAAGTGGATTTGGTGGACAAGGAGTAGTTCGTATTGGACAAATACTAGGAGTTTCTTCAGTTTTAGAAGGCTTATTTACAACTATGCTTGTTAGCCATGGGACGGAGACTCGTGGAGGTTATGTTCGTACACAAATTGTCATTTCTGATGAAGTGGTAGATAGCCCTGTTGTTGAAGAACCAACAATTTTTTGCGCTTTATCTAAGGCTGCATACAATAAATTCTATAAAATGGTGAATAGCGGTATTATAATTTATGACCCCGCATTCATTACACCAGATAAAAGTATAAATATAATACAAATTCCAATTCCAGCTAGAGGTTTAGCTGTTGAAAAGCTTGGAAATGATATTTTTGCAAACATGATTCTATTTGGTAAAATAATTAAATTTTTAGATGGAAAGATTACAAGGGAACATGCTATTGAAGCATTAAGACAACGTATTCCAAGAATGATAGATGAAAATATAAGGGCATTTGATATTGGGTATTCTTTATAAAGATGTAATAGATAAGTAAATAAATTTATTAAATTAGGTTAAGGTCATACTAAAAAGATTTAGAATGAGTTGACAATAACAAAAATAGGTGCTACAATAAAACAAATAACAATATAACCGATATGAATACTAGGCTTTGAATGTAAGCTTGAACTATTATTGGGTGTTTTATATTAATATGCTGACTAGAAAAACTAGAGGCTATATTCCATTACGGGTGGAATATAGCCTCTTTTAAGTATAAATGTGATGCCAAATAGTTTTTTAATTTTAAATAGATTTATTTATATAAATCTATTGCATTTTGATTTAATACATAGTATCATAATAGGAATAGTAGGAATGGTAGGAATTAAACAACTTCAAATTTTAATAGAATAAATCAAATTGAAAGGTGGTGAAAACCGTTTAAGAATAGGGGGTTGTTGGTTTCTTGAGCGGGGGGGGGATATGAGTATATTAATTGTAGGTGGGGATAATATTGAATTAATAAACTGTAATCTTTGTAAAAATGGGTATTGTGTAGCTAAACATATAAGTGGTCGAAAGAACAAACATAAGTGTATTTTAATTCCTAAAGATATTGATTTGATTTTAGTTTTAACTGACTATGTTAATCATGCAGTATGTAACCATGTAAAAAGAGAATCTAAAAGGCTTGGTATAAGAGCTATATATTCAAAACGTGCTTGGGCATGTGTTGAAAGTTCATTATTAGCATAAACAAGGTACAGGAACATTAATAAGGACATACTTCTAATTTATTAAATGGTAGAAGTATGTCCTTATTTTATTATTTAAAGGATGCATTTGTAATATTCATAATTTCAACGAAGGTAATTTTAAAACATCTATATGTGAGGATAAAATATAACACTGAAAAGTGGGTAATAAAAGTGGTAGGAGAATTTAAAAAATACTTGAAAATATTTTAAAGCTGCATTATTATAATATCAATATAAAATAAACGTATATGAATGCTAGTATTGAGTACCAAATTACAGCTTTTAATCTCTTTTAGTATTCCTTTAAATTTAAATATATTTTAGGAGATGATTTATTTGACAGGAGTAATACTAGCAGGTGGTAAAAATAGTAGAATGGGTATGGAAAAGGCGTTTATTCAAATAAGTGGGAAAAGTATAATTGACAATGCTTTAAGTATATTCAAAGAAATTTTCTCCGAGGTACTAATCGTCACAAATACACCTGAAGATTTTTATTATGCAAAAGTAGAGCTTGTCAAAGATATATATCCTGGGGGTGGTTCTTTAGGTGGTTTATACACTGGCATAAAAAAAGCAAAATATGATGAATGTTTTGTAATAGCATGTGATATGCCTTTCATAAATAGTGATTTAATAAAACATATGATAGAAATAAAGGGCTATGATGTTGTAGTGCCAAAAATAAATGGTATGTATGAACCACTATTTGCATCTTATTCAAAAAGCTGCTTGGAAGTAATTGAAAACAACTTAAAGAAGGGAAACTTAAAAATTATAGAGACATTTTCTGAACTGAAGATTAGAGAAATTAATCAAATTGAAGTTAGTTTATATGATAATAAATTATTATCATTAATAAATCTTAATACTTTAAGTGAATTAAACAATTTATTAGAAGCAAATCAAACATAAATGATTTAAGGATATCCTTTATTTTAGTCGATGGTATTTTTAAAAAATCTTGACAAAAATTTTAAATAAGATTACAATGATAGCATACTAAACATATATGAATAGTATAAATACCGAATGAAACTGACTAGATAACTAGAGGTTTTAGGATGCAGAGCAAATCTGTCCTAAAGCCTTTTTTTTATTATTGGAAATAGGGAATGAGTTTTCAATAAAACATTACTTTGAAATATTATTGGAAGATTGATGCTAAAATATAAAAATTAAATAACTGAAATAGGAGTGATTAAAATGGCAAAGAAAATAAAACAAATCGCAATATATGGTAAGGGTGGGATTGGTAAATCAACTACAACTTCCAATATTAGTGCAGCATTATCAAAACAAGGTTATAAGGTTTTGTAATTTGGATGTGACCCTAAAAGTGATTCCACAAATACATTAAGAGGTTGAGATTATATTCCAACTGTATTAGATACATTAAGAGGTTGAGATTATATTCCAACTGTATTAGATACATTAAGAGAAAAAAATTCAGTAAAGGCACATGATGTATTATTTCGAGGGTTTAATGGAATCTATTGCGTTGAAGCAGGTGGACCAGCTCCAGGGGTTGGTTGTGCAGGAAGAGGAATTATAACAGCTGTTCAATTATTCAAGCAGCAAAGAGTATTCGAAGAACTTGATTTAGACTATGTTATATATGATGTTTTAGGAGATGTTGTTTGCGGAGGGTTTGCAGTTCCAATAAGAGAGGGAATAGCAGAACATGTATTTACAGTTTCATCATCAGATTTCATGTCAGTGTATGCATCAAATAATCTGTTTAAAGGAATTTAAAAATACTCTAAGTCTGGTGGAGCACTTCTTGGAGGTATTATAGCAAATTCAATTAATTCTCCTTATGCAAAGGACATAGTTGATGATTTTGCAAGAGTAACTAATACGAAAATAATGGAATATGTGCCTAGGTCAATTACTGTAACTCAAAGTGAGCTTCATGGAAAAACTACAATTGAGAATGCACCTAATTCAGAACAGGCTAAAATTTATAATAGGCTGGCAACGAAAATTAATGAACATGTAGAGTCCAAAACTCCTTCGCCACTTGGTGTGCAGGAACTAAGAGATTGGGCAGCTAAATGGGCAGATAAATTACTGGAGCTTGAAAGTGGAGTAATAGGAACTGGAGCCGCTGGGAATTTATAAGACAATTTACACATTTACAATGATTTTATTTACAAAGGGGGAATGTAATTATGAAAATTAATCTTGATACACCAGTTGTGGAAAATCGTGAACAGAGATTGGGTACTATAATTGCTTGGGATAATGGGAGTGCAACGAATCTTTTAAAGGAATCATCAACTATTTGTAGTGGGTGCGGAGCAAATAATGGAGAAAGGTTATGTGAAACTAAAGGAACTTTTACTCAAGGATCTGTATGCAGTGAAATGATGGTTGAATGTCAGGCCGGAAATATACGTGATGCAGTGCTTATACAACATTCCCCAATTGGTTGTGGTGCTGGGCAAGTAATTTACAATTCAATATATCGTAATGGACTTGCTATGCGTAAGTTGCCGGTTCAAAATATTAGAATGATTAGTACTAATTTGCAAGAATCAGATATGGTGTTCGGAGGAATTGCAAAACTTGAACAATCGATACGGGATGCGTGGGATAGGCACAAGCCTAATGCTATTTTCATAGGAACTTCTTGCGCTACTGGTATTATCGGTGATGATGTAGATAGTGCAGCAGCTAAACTTGAAGAGGAACTTAAGATTCCTGTTATTCCACTACATTGTGAAGGGTTTAAATCTAAGCACTGGAGTACAGGATTTGATGCCGTACAACATGGTCTTTTAAGGCAAATTGTCAGAAAGAATCCTAAGAAACAAAAGGATTTAGTAAATGTCATTAATCTATGGGGTACTGATGTATTTACTCCAATGCTAGCAGAACTCGGACTTAGAGTTAACTTCGTAGTTGATATGGCCACTGTAGATGAACTAGCACAAATGTCAGAAGCAGCAGCTACCATAGGGTTTTGCCACACTTTATCTTCATATTTGGCGGCGGGACTTGAGCAGGAATTTGGAGTTCCGGAAATAAAGTCTCCTCAACCCTACGGGTTCGATGGAACTGATGCTTGGCTTCGTGAGCTTGCACGTGTAACTCATACTGAGGAAAAAGCAGAAGTATATATTGCTAAAGAACACGCAAGAGTAGCTCCTCGCCTAGCAGAACTTAAAAAACTTCTTAAGGGTAAAAAAGGTTATGTTGCAACAGGGTCATCTTATGCTCATGGATTAATTTCTGTGCTTCGCGAATTGGGCGTGGAAGTAAATGGATCCATTGTATTCCATCATGATCCGATTTATGATAGCCAAGATCCATTTTCAGATACTCCTGATGCAAGTAAGAATTCTCTTGGATTTATGGTGAATAATTCTGGAGATGTTCCTAATTTTAGTGTAAGTAATCGGCAGCAATATCAGTTTTATGGCCTACTTAAAAGGGTAAACCCAGACTTTATTCTTGTTAGGCATAATGGACTTGCACCACTTGCTTCCCGTATGGGTATACCAGCGGCTCCACTTGGGGATGAGCACCATGCTTTAGGATACCAAGGAATACTTAATCTAGGAGAAACCATTTTGGACATTTTGGCACATAAGAAATTTCATATAGATATTGCAGCTCATACAAAATTACCGTACAAACAATGGTGGTTAGATCAGAAAGATCCATTTGTCCTTGCAAAAGAAAAAATTTAAGAAGTGTGGAGGTATATATTATGGGTGATATTAAATCAGATGATAAAAAGTTAGAAATAGCACAAGAAGAGACGGTTAAGACTAACTCAATAGAACAGGTACGATATGTTTGCTCTCTCGGAGCAATGCATAGTGCGTCTGCAATTCCAGGAGTAATTCCAATAACACATTGTGGTCCAGGTTGTGCTGATAAACAATATATGAATCTTGCCTTTTACAATGGGTTCCAAGGAGGAGGATACGGCGGTGGTTCAGTAGTTCCAAGCACTAACTCTTCTGAAAAGGAGGTTATCTTTGGTGGTGCAGAGAGATTAACAGAATTAATTGAGTCTACCGTTAAAATTTTAGATGCGGATTTGTTTGTTGTGGTAACAGGTTGTATTTCAGATTTGGTGGGTGATGATGTTGAATCTGTTGTGAGCGATTTTCAAAAACAAGGGGTTCCCATCGTAGTTGCAGAGACTGGCGGATTTAGAGGAAATAATTTCACAGGACATGAGCTTATTACCAAAGCTATTATAGATCAATATGTGGGAGAATATGATGGACTTAAAGAAAAGGGAACAGTTAATGTTTGGTCTTTGCTTCCTTACCATAATACATTTTGGCGTGGGGATCTTACGGAAATAAAAAGAATTTTACAAGGTATTGGCCTTAAGGTAAATATTTTATTTGGACATGAGTCAGAAGGAGTTTCTGAATGGAAAAATATTCCTAAGGCTCAGTTTAATCTAGTGCTTTCTCCATGGCTTGGACTTCAAACAGCAGAACATTTAAAAAACAAATATGATCAACCTTATTTACACGTACCTATTATTCCTATTGGAGGAATGGAGACTAGTGCTTTTCTACGAAATGTAGTGGATTTTGCTGGCCTTGATGTAGATAAAGCAGAAGCATTTATTCAAGCGGAAGAAAAAATCTATTACAACTATTTGGGAGATTTCTCGGATTTTTATGCTGAATATTGGTGGGGATTACCTGCAAAATTTGCAATTATTGGTGATAGTGCCTATAACATTGCTTTAACAAAGTTTTTGGTAAATCAGTTGGGTCTAGTTCCTGGAAAACAAATTGTTACGGAAAATCCTCCAGAACAATATCGCGATGCAATTCGCAAATTATATCAGAATGTTGCTCAGGATGTGTCTACAGAGGTTGAATTTGAGGAAGATAGTTATACTATTCATGAAAAAATACGTAATACAGACTATGGTCATAAACCACCAATAATTTTCGGTACTACTTGGGAACGAGATCTTGCAAAAGAACTTAAAACTGCCATAGTGGAAGTAGGTTTTCCTGCATCATATGAAGTGGTAATTTCCAGAGCATATATAGGATATAGAGGTGCTCTTACGCTACTTGAAAAAATTTACACAACAACAGTAAGCGCTAGTGCTTAATAAATTTATGGGTATACGTAGGTCACAACTTTTCTAAGATAAAATAATAAAGTGAATAATAATAAACAAATGCTTGACATTATTATAAAATTGCATTATTATAATAACAAGATATAAACAAACATATATGATTACTAGGTATTGCTGATAAAATTTATTAAATTGATTAATTTTTTACTAAAGGTTTAATATTTCTTTGATATTAAAATTAAATAAAAACTTCTTATCAAGAGTGGTGGAGGGACTGGCCCTATGAAACCCGGCAACCTGAATTTAATTCATAGGTGCTAATTCCAGTAGGTATAAACCTTGAAGATGGGAAGCTAATAGATAAGGGGAAAATCCTTCTATAGCTAGCCTATAGAAGGATTTTATTTGGTTTAAATAACACGGTAAAGGTATGAGTAAGACTAATTGGTGACTCTTTATTATTGGGGGGGAATAGTTAAAGTGGAAAAAAATTTATTACATGATAATAGGAGTATATCGGAAGAAAACTTAATAAAGCTTTTAGAGTTACTTAAAACAACTCGATATGGGTCTGTGACATTAGTGGTACAGGACGGAGTAGTTATACAAATAGAACGAAATGAAAAGTTAAGATTAAGATAACAATAAGATTTTATTTATAAAAATTTCATTTAGAGATAATAGAACTAAATAAAATTGATGTTATAAAAAAATATTTATAAAACAAAATGAAATATGGAGGTAGGGTTAGATGCAAAAGACAGTTGAAATTGAAAGTGGTAAATTGAGGCTTAGGGGAATGCTCCATATTCCAGATAATATAAATGGTAAGGTTCCGATAGTTATAATACTCCATGGACTTTGTGGAGATAAAATGGGTCCGCATTTTATCTTTGTAAAGCTTTCTAGACTACTAGAAAAAGTAGGAATAGCAAGTATAAGATTTGATTTTGCTGGTAGCGGCGAAAGTGATGGGGATTTTATAGATATGACTGTGGGTAGTGAACTTAAAGATACGAATAACATTTTGAACTACGTAAGGACCTTAGATTTTGTAGATAATGATAATGTAGGAATTGTAGGATTGAGCATGGGAGGAGCAGTTGCTAGCATGTTAGCAGGCAACAGAAAAAGTGAAATAAAAACAATGTGTTTATGGGCACCTGCGGGAAATATTGATGAAATAATTTTGGATAAGCACTATATTGCTGGTAACTATGAGAAATTTAGAAGGCTGGGTTATCTTGATATTGAAGGATTACTTCTTGGAACGGGATTTGTGGATAATGTAAAAGATCTAAGAATATATGAAAAAGCATCTGCATATGATAAAAAGTCTCTTATAATTCATGGAAAAAAAGATGATGTAGTTCTATTAAGTGCATCCCAAAAGTATACATATTATTTTGGAGAGTCTTCGAAGTTACAGGTAATTAGTGGGGCAAATTATACATTTGATAAAAAGGAATGGGAAGAGCAAGTAATTGAGTATACACTAGAGTTCTTAGGAGAACAATTAAAATAAATTACTGAAAATATGGGAGGAATAAATGTGAATATTGAAATAAATGGTGAATTTGTGGATTTAGATGAATTTTTAGAAACTTTATTAAAAGAAAATGACGAAATTGAAGCTAACACATCGTGGGAGACGGAAATAATAAATATTGCGGATATGTCATTCATCAAGAATTAACGTCATCGTTTTATTAAAAAGTATGTGTTATATTTTCATTTATTCAATAGAAAAATCTTGACAAAGAAATTAAGCAAGTTTATAATATGAAGAATAACATATTAAACATATATGAATAGTATAAACTAAATATCACATAAAGCTGACTAGATAACTAGAGGTTTTAGGATACAGATTAAGTCTGTCCTAAAGCCTCTTTTTATTTAAGATATGGTGTGGGAAATAAACTTCTAAATATATTCAGTTGTGTTAATAAAATTCAAATTAAAGTAAGGGGGGATAAACCAATGGCAAGCACTAATAGTATTGAAAGAAAGAATACTGATTTTTCTCATTTAGCGAAATTGCATCCATGCCTCGGAGGAGAAGCTCATGCAAATTTTGGAAGGGTTCATCTTCCGGTTAGTCCAGCTTGTAATATACAGTGTAAATTTTGCAAAAGAGATTGTAATAGTAATGAAGATAGACCTGGAGTTGCAAATGGAATTTTAGCTCCAAAGGATGCTGTTGAAACAATTAAAAAAGCACTTATACTATGCCCACAAATTACTGTAGTAGGAATAGCAGGTCCTGGCGATACATTGGCAACAAATCAGGCAATTGAAACATTTAAATATGTTGATGCTGCGTATCCTGACTTAATAAAATGCCTTAGCACTAATGGATTATTACTATATAAATATGCACAGGATCTTTATGATGTAGGAGTAAGAACCTTAACGGTTACTGTGAATGCTGTAGACCCAACAATTCAGAGTAAGATCATATCTTATATAGTATATGAACGTAAAAAATATTATGGTGAGGAGGCAGCTAAGATATTAATTGCTAATCAACTAAAAGGTATAGAAGCTGTAAGTAAACTTGGAGTGATAGTAAAGATAAACTCTGTGTTAATACCAGGTATAAATGATGAACATATTGAAGAAATAGCAAAAACAGTTAAAGCGGCTGGTGCAACTTTATATAATATAATACCTCTTATACCTCAACATGATCTTAGTTATGTTCCAGCTCCAACATGTGAACAATTAGATAAAGCAAGGACTCAAGCTGAAAAACATCTTGAAGTATTTAGGCATTGCAAACACTGCCGTGCAGATGCGTGTGGCATACCAGGCAAAGAAGATCTTTCAAGTAAACTTTATGGAACACATAAACATCTTGAGACATTTTCACATGGTTAAAAAATGTTTTTATAAATAAGAGGTGATTTTATGTCATATAAAATAGCTGTTGCAAGTAGTGACGGTAAAGTTGTAAATCAACATTTTGGAAGAGCAACTCAGTTTTTGATTTTTGAAGTGGATGGAGAAAATTTTAAATTTTTAGAGTTATTAGAAGCTGGTGCCTTTTGTAATCATGGAGAACATGATGAAAATAAGCTTTTATCAGCAGTGGAAGCACTTAAAGGCACAAGAGCAGTTTTAGTAAGTCAAATAGGGAAGGGTGCTGCTGAGGCTCTCCGAAGAAATGGAATAGATTCGTTTGATGTCCGTAATTTTATTGAGGATGCTTTAAATAAATTAATCAAATATTATTCAAATATTGATAAAAGTAACAGTTAAAAGACAAAATGAAATAATACAAAATAGGAGTGATAAAAATGGCAAAGAAAATAAAGCAAATAGCGATTTATGGTAAGGGTGGTATTGGCAAGTCAACTACAACATCCAATATTAGTGCAGCATTATCAAAACAAGGTTATAAGGTTTTGCAATTTGGTTGTGATCCTAAAAGTGATTCCACAAATACATTAAGAGGTGGAGATTATATTCCTACAGTATTAGATACATTAAGAGAAAAAAATTCTGTAAAGGCACATGATGTATTATTTCGAGGGTTTAATGGAATCTATTGTGTAGAAGCGGGTGGACCAGCTCCAGGGGTTGGTTGTGCAGGAAGAGGAATTATAACAGCTGTTCAATTATTTAAACAACAAAGAGTATTCGAAGAACTTGATTTAGACTATGTTATATATGATGTTTTAGGAGATGTTGTTTGCGGAGGGTTTGCAGTTCCAATAAGAGAAGGAATAGCAGAACATGTATTTACAGTTTCATCATCAGATTTCATGTCAGTGTATGCATCCAATAATCTTTTTAAAGGGATTCAAAAATACTCTAAGTCTGGTGGAGCATTGCTTGGAGGTATTATAGCAAATTCGATTAATTCTCCTTATGCAAAGGATATAGTTGATGATTTTGCAAGGGTAACAAATACAAAAATAATGGAATATGTTCCTAGATCAATTACAGTAACTCAAAGTGAGCTTCATGGCAAAACTACAATTGAGAATGCGCCAAATTCAGAACAAGCTAAAATTTATAATAGGCTAGCAACTAAAATTAATGAACATGTAGAATCAAAAACTCCATCTCCACTGGGAGTGCAGGAACTAAGAGATTGGGCAGCTAAATGGGCAGATAAATTACTAGAGCTTGAAAGTGGAGTAATAGGAACTGGAGCTGCTGGGAATTTATAATTGTTGAAATGATAAAAATAAAGTACTTAATATGTGATTTATAGCATTGATTAATAACTATGGGTAGTATTTTATAATGCTACTACATTTGTTAAATAAAATTTTAAAAAAATAGTAAGGGGAGGAATTACAATGGCAAAGATTGCTAAAAAGTTAACCGATTTAATAGGAAATACACCACTATTAGAGCTTACAGATTATAATGTGGAAAAAGGGGCTCAGGGGAAAGTAGTTGCAAAACTAGAGTACTTTAATCCAGGTGGAAGTGTAAAAGATAGGATAGGCTATTCAATGATTGTGGATGCAGAGTCAAAAGGATTAATTAATAAAGATACAGTAATTATAGAACCCACTAGTGGTAACACAGGGATTGCTTTAGCATTTGTAGCAGCTTCAAAAAAGTATAAATTAATACTTACTATGCCTGATACAATGAGCATTGAAAGAAGAAGTGTACTTAAAGCTCTTGGTGCAGAATTAGTATTGACTCCTGGTAAAGATGGCATGAAGGGAGCTATTAAAAAAGCAGAAGAACTTTCATCCCAAACAAAAAACTCTTTTATACCTCAACAATTTGAAAATGAATCAAATCCAGAGATTCATAGGAAGACAACAGCGCAGGAAATATGGAATGATACAGATGGAAAAGTGGACATATTTGTAGCTGGGGTCGGTACAGGAGGTACTATTACAGGAGTTGGAGAAGCTTTAAAGAAAAAAAATCCTAATATCAAAATCATAGCAGTTGAGCCTTTTGATTCACCAGTATTGTCTGGAGGAGCTTCAGGACCACATAAAATTCAAGGTATTGGT
>Ga0209123_1000774_pt1 | contig 37139 bp, 35 predicted proteins | sample BarGraIncu00431A_FD_184500 | JGI IMG/M metagenome (GOLD analysis project Ga0209123, IMG submission 184500) | Arctic peat soil microbial communities from Barrow, Alaska, USA - Barrow Graham LP Incubations 004-31A (SPAdes) (version 2) | ecosystem: Environmental > Terrestrial > Soil > Wetlands >... | reverse complement strand
TTGTCCTTTTTTGGTGCAATTGTCCCATGGCTGCCCCACAGAAGCAAAAAGGGCCTAACCTTTCGGTTAGACCCTTTGCAATTTATTCAATGATTTCAGTGTGGTGCGAGAGAGGAGACTTGAACTCTTATAGGGTGAAAAAGCTGGACGCCCCCGCAACATACATTATCTATTGTTATAATCGAACGCTACAAGCGGTTATGCAGCGAGCCCTGCATAATCCAGGAGTTGAATAAAACTCGCACTGAATTGAACACCCTGTTTGGCCTAAACCAAACAAAAATTTCATTGTGCATCTGAATGCGCATTGGCCAAAGGGGGAGTTTGAGCCATCACAGTGATAACAGCTCGCGATGCCACTGGCAGTGTACATTGAACTTTTCCAGAGGATCGAGAAGACCTGCGAAACTTATATTCATTATAGGTCCCCTCTACCAGCCTCTGCACTTGATTGGAAGGAGGAAGCCCCTGGCCGGTCATGAAAACCCGGCAGCATCTCGGCGATTCATAGAAAACCGATTCCACGATATTTTTCCAATATATTTTTTCTAACGGTTACCGAGTGTTTCAGGAAAGCGCTACCGACCAAACGGGTTCACAAATCTCAAAAAAAAGGACTTAGCCCCGCGGAGTAAGTCCTTGATTTTTTGGAGCGGAAAAACGGGATTCGAAAACTATTTGGCAATTGGCGAGGTCCATATATTAACTAAAGGGGGTGGACGGTTAGCGCCCCACGAGATACTCTTATAAATGTGTTTCAGCGAAGTTGATGCTGCAACCCTATGATATTGCAAGGATTTTCCAATGGTCTCAACTCGGGCTTAGGACAAAGTGTAACTCGTCGATATTACTAAGGATAAATGGCTATGGGGTTCTAACCGCCCACCCCGTTTAACTAAATATATCAGACAGGTATGCCAATGCACTTACCGGCTAAGGTGATGTTCAAGCTTCTGTACCTGACCCTGAAGAAATCGCCAAGAAGTGGACCCGGTCGATCATGAACTGAAAGGCTGCCATGAATCGCTTTCCCATCCTTTTTAAGGGACTGTGCCGAACCAACAAAATCAGTACCCTGTGACTTTACACAAAACGCTTTACAGGCCCGGGGTCAACTGCCGATTCTGAGCCACACCATAGCCATCTCATTCGAAACTTTGGAATTATGGGTACACTATTCAATATGTTTATCAAGCGTCTTCGCAATATCAAATAATAGTTCATCCAAAAACTTTTCTACTTGAGATTCTAAACTCGGATATTTCTCTTCAATAGCACGCGATATCTCTGCCTGTTTAGAAGCCTTGGAAATTTCGGCACCAGCCCCCCTACACAATTCGTCAGTATAAGCATCTCTTTCGGCATTACCATTGCTGGCAAAGACAATCAGCTCTTTGCAACGAGATATATGACCATGTTTTATTTCTGAATGAATATCTTTAAGAAATATTTTATTGAAAACATTTTCCTGGTATTCTAAATCCGATAAAAGTTGTTCTAAAAAAATTATCTTTTTTATTTCTAGTGTTTTGAAGATTGATTCATACTTTTTGTTTGAGGCTTCCTTCCCTGCATCTAAAAAACTCAATTCTGTAATTGGCAAACGCCACTCGGCACTAAAACGTATCCATTCCTTCTTTTTTTCAAAAAGGCCTTTTAGGTTGTCAGTCAAACTTTGAGCCAAATACTGCTTTTGAGACTGTGATCTTTCTTTTTCCTGCTCTTTAATATTTATTAAATTCAGTTCTCTTTGTTCTTTGATATTATTTAAATTTAGTTCTCGTTGTTCTTTAATATTGTTTAAATTCAGTTCTCTTTGTGCTCCTCGATATTTATACGCTGACACACCCACTGTTATTGCAGTAAAAACATCAGCACCAACGCCAATCTGATAAGTCCATGCAGGCCAAAAAGACATTATATCTCCCTTTAATACTATTGCATCTCGAATCTGAAATTTGATTTTCAGCCCTTATATACCGACTTTGCAAATCCGTCAATACAAAACTGGCGGTCTTTGTGCTAGTTGCCCGGTCTAAAGTGAGTTCAATTGAAGAGAAGAATCACGCCATGCGACCAATCTAGACGTAATTACAAAAAATTAATGTACCTCTCCAAAAAGGTTCCCAACTAAAGTCAGGACTCTTCATTTCTGTCATTTGGAACCTTAAAGTAGGACAAAGGTCCGAAAACTATCTGCAAATCAGCCGATTCAAAACAACATCAATAATATCAGGTAGCTAATCCGTAGACCCCACCGGCTAAAATCCATAGAAGACCAGCGCAATCAATCCCAAACCTATCCTGCATGATGAAAGCTTGGTGAAAGTCTTGTTCAAAGTTTCCGACGCAGAACGGCAGAGAAGTTCGCCATGCAGTAGGAGGCCGCAGCGAGCCGCAGCTCGACCGAAAAGCCGCCGCCAACCAACAGGGTGGATTGGTTACCGCCAAGATCGGGGTGAAGGTAGCCGAGCAATGGAGACAGGATGTCGTCTGATGTTTTTCGATCTTCCATTTTTTGGCTAGAAGGTGGTATGACATTTCGGACAAGTGACCGGAGCCTGATGTTCTTCGTGTTTACGCCAATATTGGCACTCGTATTTGGTTTTTATCGCAATCGTTTCATTACAGTCCCACTCGGTTGCCCCTTCGTAACCATCGAACACACATCCATGCTCGCCGTCATCGGTCTGCCGGTAGCAGCCGTACTGTCCAGCCAAATGCCCGTGAGGTGCTCTGTCTCTTGCCATTATTTCTTTTCCTTTTTAATTGTAACGGTTGAAATCAAACAGCAGATGGCCTAAAATTAAACTATTAAATTTAAAGGTCAATGATTTTTTCACGGAACAGGCTGTTTAAATATAAATTTAACGTCCTGTCAAACAGTGTAAAATAGGCTCGGATGCCGTATTCTAACGTTTCTAGCCTGAGCGCATCGCACCCGGTACGCGTCGCGTTATTCCATGCCGCCTGAGGTGGCCGGGTTTTGTGAGACAGCCTGAGGGATGAAATAAGCAATGTCCCGTCGTTGTTGTGGTTGCCGGCGTCAGGCCGCCGCTCTCAGTTTCTCAAGTCCTTTGGAATAAGCCTCATCAGGGGTCTTCTTGTCAAGTGCCGTGTGGCCCCGCTTCTCGTTGTAGAAGTTGAACCAAGCCGTGAGGTCTTTGGAAAGCTCGACCGGCGAATCATATGATTTCAGGTAGATCCGTTCGTATTTGAGGCTACGCCAGAGCCGCTCGATGAAGATGTTGTCTTTGAAACGCCCCTTGCCGTCCATACTGATCTTGACGTTCCAGGTCTTGAGAACGGAGGTGAACGCCTCGCTGGTAAACTGGCAGCCCTGGTCGGTGTTGAACATCTCAGGTGCCCCATACTTGAAGAGAGCTTCTTTCAGCGCTTCGACGCAGAACCGCGTGTCCAGCGTGTTCGACAGCCGCCACGTCAGGACCTTTCTAGTGGCCCAGTCCATGATGGCAATCAGGTACATGAATCCCCTTTGCATGGGAATGTAGGGGTGAGTAGACCGCGGGAGTTTCACCCGCAGCCCCTCGCAGAACCGGACGTGAGCCTCTCGACTCATCCGGCTCCCATCATCCAACCTTCGGGAGACATCCCAATTTCCAATGCACGAAGGCATCTTGGGACCTTGACGCAAGTTGCCCAAGGGCTCGCCATGCTCGCGTTTTATGCTGAGCGAGGCGTTTGTACTTGCGCATTAGCCAGCGTGTCAGGTAGGTATTCAGGTGTTTCCACACAGCAGACATTGCCGATTCATAGAATCGGCCATAATACTGATGCCAGCCTCGGAGTATCGGATTGAACATGGCCGACAGGTCAGCCAGGCTCTTGTCACATTTCAGCTGAAGATGCCACCCCCGGATCGTCTGCCGCATCGCCTTTAGGGCGTCACGGCTGACTGCTGGAGCAAAATTTACATAGACTCGACCATACTTATCCATTGCTTTGCGCGGACGGAAGGTATAGCCAAGAAACGTAAACTCTACACATGGGTAGTCCTCATGCCGATTGATATCCTTGCAGTACACGATTTTGGTTTTCTCTGGATGCAGTTCAAGGCCACACTGGCTAAATCGCTCTCTAATCCTTTCCAAGGCAAGCTTGGCCTGCCTTTGACTCCGACAGTGAACAACCCCGTCATCTGCATAGCGACAGAACCGCACGCTACAAAGATTACGTTGTACCCAGCTGTCGAAAGCATAGTGCAAAAACAGATTTAGCTAGCAGAGGACTGACAACACCTCCTTGGGGGGTGCCTTGCGTCCTCTCCACGAGCTCACCGTCAGGCATTTGCATTGGCGCTGTAAGCCAACGCTCCACGTACAGCAATACCCATGGCGTTTGGCAGTGTTTTCTGAGCGCACGCAGAAGCAACGTATGGTCGATGTTATCAAAGAGACCCTTGATATCAAACTCGATTACTCAGTCATATTCCCAACTTCGACGCCTTACCATGGCGATCGCATCATGCGCTGATCGCCCTGGACGATAGCCATAGGAGTTGGGGTGAAAAATGGGGTCTATGACTGGCTCAAGCAGTCGCTTGACCACTGTTTGCGCCACCCTGTCTGCCACTGTCGGCACACCCAGCATACGTATCCCGCCTGATTTCTTAGGGATTGGCACACCTTTAACGGGTGGCGGAAAGTAGCTCCCGGAACACATACGATTCCAAAGCTTGTACAGGTTGTTGCTCAGATTGCCCTCAAATTTATCCAGAGTTTCCTGGTCGACTCCCGCAGCACCTCCATTTGCTTTAACACTCAAATAGGCTTCCCAGACAAGCTTCTTGGGAATGTCATAAGGCTTGGTCATTGGGGTATACTCCTCCCGTTTGCACGGTTGATATAATCCAATGCCAGGATGATGCAGCCCCTTCGCTCCACCGCCATTACAGCGGCTTCAACACTACTACGAGCTGCTCCGTCCCTTGATGGCGCATCGCTACTATCAGCCTCGCATTTTAAGCTTGTGCCTTTCGCTTTACATCGCCAACGAAGGTTCCCGCAGTTCAACATAAGAGCCTGAATCAGGCTGGCGCTGCCTCTATGCCGGACACCGCCTGGCCCATAAGCAGGTAACGTCCAGGCTGATCGCAGGGCAACATCACTCCCCGGTTTTGATGTCATCTGAGCACTTTCGACACTTGAACGGCAGTTCACGGTTGTTCGCCTTCCTTGATTCGTACCTGATGCCTACCGGCACCTTTTCCATAACGCTCACGACCCTGGCTTTTGACCAACGCCGCTTATGGTGGTTTGCAACCCGCTCCTGCAAGCCGATTGCGAGGGACCTACCCTCATCTCTTACGCCACTTGCTGCGGCACACTGATGTCGGTTGCCCAGACTTGGTTGGGCCGGTCGATGGTCAGCCCACGCAGCAGATACGGATAAACAGGATGCTTTGGTTGCCGCTTGCTGGTACCAGGCTTTGGAGCCAAAGACTCGATGCCCATTATGAGCATCAAGCGCCGGACACGATCTCGGCCCACAGGCGCTTCAGGCGTCGTTAGTTGGCCGGCCAGCGACCGGCTACCCATCCAAGGATGCTCCAGATAGAGTTCGTCGATGCGGCGCATCAAATCAAGGTCGTCCATTCTCAACCCTGTTGCAGGGCCGCGGTAGTAGCTGGCGCGGGGCACGCCTAACAGCTCACAGCGACGCTCAACAGAAACTTCCGGGTGACCAGCGGCGATCACCTTTTGCTTTTGCGCCCGGTCAAGTTCAGCCCGGGCAGATTGGACAAAAAATCGTTCTCAACCTTGAGCTTGCCGATCTGGCGGTGCAGTTCATCTATCTCGGCATCGTGGTTAACCTCTTTCTTCTTTCCCTTACCAAAGAGGTCAGAGGCGCTTTGAACAAGCTCTTGTTTCCAGCGGGTGATCTGGGCGGGGTGGACCCCGTACTCGGTGGCGAGCTCGGCAAGAGTCTTGGACTCAGACAGGGCGGCCAAGGCTACCTTGGCCTTAAATTCGGCGCTGTGACGGGTGCGATGTTGTGGCATGAACCTTCTCCTCTCGAAATAGATCGGTTCATTGCTTATCACCCTGTCTCAAAAACCGCAACCACTTCAGCCTGCCGATCTCTGACACGGCCTCAGGGCGTGTATACAAACTCCCAGGAAGATAACACGTTTTCTAGTTCGGCCGGAGACGTGAACAAATTCATTACGATAATAGTTACCGACGATGAAAAGGTTCAGACCTCAATTGACGAAGACAAATAAGAAAAAAGGTTGCCCAGCAGGATGCTTTAATCCCTCGCTAATCGAACCAGCCTGAGCCCCTGAACATAGTCACCTTGGGCTGTCGGCGGAATTCCGAGAGTCGACTACACGTGGGAAAAAAACGAAGGATTATTTTTATATGTTGACATTTGCGCTTAAACGGCCGTACAAGGTGGTCATGCCAATTCAACCAAAGGAGGAACGAAACTCACCGCCTAGCAGTTTTGCAGGTATGACTTGACCCGCCAACGAAACAGAGACTGTCCCCGCTGCACCAGTTCATCACCGTCAGGAATAATTCCTAGCTCCTTGAGAGCATGTGGAACCAGACACGGGGGATGAACCATTTCAACTGCCAGAACAACGACAAATCCCCTACGAATCACCCAATGCTGTCAAAGCGGAAACAACGGGCAACCTGCGTCTATCGTCCAACGAGTACACGTGTTGTCGATATCGACATCTGAGCACTGACTGCTCGTTTCGAACCGGCAAAGGCGTCCCTGTCTCCAGGATGCGTGACCCAATTGCTTTCGTTTTTGCAGCGCCAACGATCAACACCCGATAGGAGGGGACTATGAACGCAGCTCTTGATGTAAAGGCAACCAAAGCCGAGAAGCCTCGTTTCGCACTGACCGGCAACGCACTTTTTATCGACACCGACTCAAGCGAGCTTGACGCCTACCTGTACAACTCGGAGCTCACTGGACGGATGTACTTCGTTTTCTTCGGGGAAGAGGTGCACCTGATAACGCTGGATGATGGCGATGCACCGTTTGACCGCGTCAGGTCGCGAAATGAGGAGGTAATGGTGATGCCTGTTTCCGATGAGGATGTGCAACAGTTTGCCACGCCGGAGGATTGGGCTTTCGCTGGCATGTCCGGTAAAAACGGGATCTGGCAGTAGCCCGCAGGGCGGAGCAACTGCGTGACCGTCATGGCATGGCAGGAAAGAATTTGGGCATCGAGGAGAGCTAAATGAAAACGAGAAATGAGGCAAAAACTCCGGATCAGCATCCCGAAAATCACGAAACACATGCACCTCTGCTCCGGCGGGCGGGGACGTTTCCCACCGACGAGGAAGAGTGCGAAGAGCTTGAACTACCTTCTGAGCGCCCCCGGAGAGAGAGCGCGGCAATTCCGGATCACAATCTTAAGGATTGCAAGGATAGGATCCTGAAAGTGAGGATCCCCGCGTCCACCAAGTTGAAGCTGGTGGACAACCCGCCCCGGATGTTCCTGAGCGCCCTGGAACTGGCTAAGACCGTGGCCCAACGGGAGGAAGTCCTCTCCTTCCTGGAAAGATTTGTCGGGGCCTTTGGGAGCGAGGAGGACGAAGCGCGCTCGGCCAGAATCATGGGTTCGGTGGAGAATTGCCCGCCTGATGTCTACTTCTCTTTCTGCCGACGCCCCCTCCTTGACCCGCTGGGTGTCAAGGGGTTCGTCGAAGCCCTACGGGAAAACCTGGACCGGCGGGTGGGAAACCGCGCCCAGTTGACCCAAGAACTCGCCCTGTTTGCCGGGCGGCGCCTGAGCGGAGACAGGTCGGCCGTCACTCCCCTGCTCGTCGGCCCCCCGGGCACCGGCAAGTCGTATATCATCTCGCAACTGGCCGAAGCAATGACCGAGGTAGGCATTAAGACCGGAACCGTGATCCAGCAGATGACCCAGTCGGGCCGGGGAGATCAGAGCGAGGAGGTCCCCATGCGACTGCTCGGAACCAGCAAGAAATGGAGCAACGGCGATTGCGGTGCCATCTTTTCCTCACTGTCCAAGGAGATGAACCAGGCGACCGTGGTTTTTCTCGACGAAGCGGAAAAAGGGGGGTTGCGCAATTTCATGGTGTCCCTGCTTGACCCGAAGATGCCGCTCCAGGACAGCTACATAAAGGAGCTGAGCGCGAGTATGGACATGAGTTTTCGTTCCCTGTTCATACTTGCAGCAAACGACGATCGCTTCTTTTTCCAGGGGGACGATGATCCCCTCGGCTCCCGGGTAAGCAGGATCGATGTTGTCCCCTACTCCCCTGCGGAACTGCGGGGCGTATTGACAGAACTGGCGCTCAGGGACCTGGCAATTTACGGGGTCGAGAGCGAGTCCAAGGTGGCTGCTGTGGTTGACGGCGTCATGGGGTCATGTGGCGGCGATGTGAGCCTCAGGCTGTTAGAGAATGCCGTCAAACGCGAACTGTTTGTGGAGAGCACCGGCATCCGTCTGATCCAGCACCCGGCAAGACAGGAATTGACCTTGGCGAAGCAGTCACAGCGCAAGGCCATCGGCTTCAGGGTTGGCAACTGAATATTCAGGTTTGGAAGTGCCATAAAACTGGCAGGAAGAATAGCATAGCGGCGACCATCCGATCGCAGGTAGGCGTCAGCCGGCGCCTACCTGCAGGCTCGGATTACAGACATGGGGAGGGATACAATGACACTTGCGGAAACCGTGAACGAAATAGCGATCAAGGTCTTACTCGGGCAGATGACGAGTCAGGAAGCAAAGGAATACCTTTCCGGCCTGGTTGATTATTATGCCTCCTGCCATGCTGCGGGCCTTGATAATCATCTGGCGCTCCGGGGCGCAGGATGCGACGAGGTGCGCTTTGCCGTTATTAGCGGTGCGGTCGCTTCAAATGGAGCCCTTGAGAAGCTGTTGCGGTTCATCGATGCAATGGCCAAAGCCAAACGCCCCAGACGGATATAGCAAATGTATCAAGCCTGATACGCCCGGTTCTTCCCGGAAATGGCGGTCAAGCCTCGTTCAACGAAGCGTGATTGCCCCAACCTCCCAGCGGGGAACTTGACCACTGTCGATGATGCCGATTTCATCGCGATTTATCTTTTGGAATCACCTCTCCGGAAAGGCAACCTCCGATTCTATCGGCAAGATAACTTGACTCACCTTTCTTATTTTGAATGCAAAGCCAACCGTCTTGAAAACGAGTTAGTTTCTGCCAGTACATATTACAAAAGTGCGATGTCTTGTCTTTCTCGTAAAAACCATTGGGGTTATAATATGGGCAAGAATAGTCGCATCCATAGCTAGGCCGATTCGATGTTGCGGTAATTGGTTTTTTGGCTGGAAGCCATCCAGCCACATAGATCCAAGTGCCTGGGCAGTCTGTCTGGGCTGGAATCGCAGCATCGAGACGTGCAAAGAACTGCTTGATATCTATACCGGACCCCTCCAGTTTCGCCAATATAAGAAGATCGTCCAGGCCCTTCACATACCTCAGGAAATATCCCGGATCAATCTTCTTGTTTAGAATATCAATGAACTGAGAATAATGCTCAAAACTGACATACTCTGGGATTTCATACTGTGGCAGTGCATTATTCTCCTTCACCGCAGTCCAGACCTCTTTGGTTATAAAAATCTTTCCCAGGTGAAAATCCCGGCCAAAAAAATTCCAAAAGTCGGATGTGCTCGTCCTAAAAACCTCGGCCGTGAGCACGCCTACGTAGAAATTTACCACGAGGTCACCCTTCCCGCGATAGACGCCAACCTTCCGCAGCTCAAATGGCGCCGGCTCTGTCTTAGTCATGGGGAGGTGCCTCTGTTTTATCTCCTCCTTGTATGTCGCCCTGCTAAAAATCCCCCCTGCGCTGACCTGGATTTTTTCCGTGTACTCCTGGACTTCTGTGTACTTGATTTGCTTATCAACAAACCCACCCGGGCAAGTCTCCGCCACAGTGTAGTAGACCCCGTCAATTTCCTTCAGTAGCTCGTTAAGGCCAGACTTGAGCCACCTAGCTTCGGTGAGCAAATCGATGAGTGGCAGGGAGGCGCAGCCGGCCAAAAAGTCTTTCATGCGGCAGATCACTTCGTTTTCTACCGCACCAGGTGCGTGTTCAAGCCATAAGGAAATCTGGTCCAGTTCATTTTCAAAGACCTGTTGCCATTTTTGAAATTCCTTTTTTCTCAGCGATTCAAGAAAGGACCTGAGCTTCGCTTCCTGTTGCTGGAAGTCGCCGTCTGCGGCGGCTTTCAGGGCGTAAAACTGGTCCCGGCAGATGGCCTCGCCCAGATTGGACAGGCCGGCCTCCACCTCTCCCAGGGCCATCTGCACCTTGGCGCACTGGAAGAGCGCTTCGGCCAATTCCGGGTTGATAGAGAGTGCTTCTTGGGTGTGGGACAAGGCCAGGTCCAGGTTACCCTGGCAATAAGCGGCCCATCCTGCGCAAAGTCGCGCTTGGGCAGCATGATCCGGGAATTTAGGCTTGGCATAGTGTGCCGCTGAGAGAAATGACTCCTCCGCCTTGGGCAGGTCGATCAGGCTCACGTCGCAACCGTCGAACCCCAACAGCACCGTCCCTTTTAGCTGATGGAAACGCCACTCGTACTTGTCGCCCGGAATGGAGGAATTGTTGCCGAATATTGCCACGTCTACCGCCTCGAGGCAGTCGCTGTAAAGACCATCCTGGAAAAGTTCCCGGGCCCGATTAAACTTTTCGAAGGACATGGTCCGCCCCGGTTCCTCGAGCAGATTCAAAAGTTTGTCCATCTTGTCGTTCATGTGTCCTGAACTTGCCAGCATCTTGCCAAAACTCGTGTTGAGTGCCCCGATGTCCTGGGAAAGGGTGTTCAAATCAAAGCTGATGCAGTCAAAAGCGTCGTCCAGGCCGTGGGAGAGTTCCCTGAACCCATTTCCCACTGCTACGGCAACCTCCCTGGCGGCTGTTCGGGTCGCCTGGATGTTCCATTGAGCAAGCAGCCTGTCGGAGGCGATCAGGTCGTAGGTCTGCCGGGAGATATCGAGCGCGTTTCTTCTCGCAACGTAGTCGCTTGCCACCATGAATTGTGCGTAGGATTGGGTTCCGGTGTAGCAATAGTTCATTTGCGGTCCTCGATTCAGACATTGGTCGCGACTGGAAGTCGTAAGGGAAATGTTAGCGTCAATGGAAGCTAGCTGCGTTGCTGTAACATATTTTCGCTGCAGCATCAACAGTTTAAACAGCACAAATGTGAATCGCATTCCAATTATGCCCCACCATCGAAGTCTGATCACCCCACACAGAAATTCAGGTTTGTAGTGGGTCGGCCAGGATCCCGAAAAGGGTCAATTCAACGCTGATCCACAATATATAAGGGAAACCTGTTCGTTGCATCAGCAGGCAGACGTTTAGAGGGTGCACAAGTAAAGCACATACAAATCACGGGCTATCCCGTTAATCAGGGCTTTTCTCGTTCGCCCCCTTGCGGCGAAAATCTTTGATCTGCTTCATCTTTACACTGCTCCTGAACGGCGCACCCCCCCGACTCGCGGAGATAAAGGTGACTGCTAGCGCCGCCGGTTGTCCCCAAAGCTGTATACAGCACTTCAGTGAAGCCATCTACTCACGCCTACGCACCATGATTACCCCCCATGCTTAATATAATTTGTGGCGCTCCCGGTTCAGCCCCATCGTGAAAATGCATGGGGCAAAGGCATGTTGTATACAGCACTAATACCACGGATATTAGCTGGTTGCGTTTTTTGTATGTTACCAAATACCTGTAAAGTAGTTTACTAGGGGTGGCGAGCTACGGCGGTATACCCCCACATTTTGTTTGGCAGATAATCAAACCACTAGTTCTGGTATAAAAAAACATTTGACAATGCATTACCCCCAATGCTATACCGATTGCATCTCGGAGGGGCCAATCAATGAACGATCAACAGATAGCAGCGCTGAAGGCAGATTTGAAGGGTGAACTCACGGAGCTCAAAAAGAGGTGCACATCCATAGAGAATCTACTTCGGAGCCTGGACGATTATCATATACCGATCGCACCGATAAAGAAGGTGGTGGTTACCCCCACCACGAAAGCCACCAGTAAGGTTGCGACCGCAGGCTCTGATGGTGGGCCTACTGCTATGCAACGCGCGGCAAACGCACTTCTCAACATACCCGAACCGTTCACATTGGTTCAGCTACGTGATGCTGTAAATAAAGACGGGTTGAGTGAGATGGGTAGAGGCAACTGGGGCCTTATTGTCCAGAAGCTGAAGAAGAAAGGGATGATCGAGTGCTGCGAAGGTGAAGAGGGTAAGCCGGGCGCACTGTACAAACATGTCGCCTCGAAAGAATCAGCCGAAACCTCCCCGACTGAAGAAGGTGCCTAGCGGAGGAAAAGGAGGGTTACTATGAAACCACGAATAATTAGAGCGCCGAAGCGGGAGGGCGCGACGACATAAATACAAAGGTAAAGGGGAAGATGATCCACCCGCCAAGGCTACCGTCTTCCCCTTTATTTTCCTGCAGAACATCTTTGCCCGGGGTGCTGTATTTCCGTTCCTTATACAGCACCCCACTTTTCCCTGTCAACCCTATTTTGCTTTTCAGCGTCTTGCCCCCTGAATATCACAAGATTATAGCAGAAAAGAGCTAGAGCGGTTTCCAGCGTTCAGCGCCATGCTTTGCCGCCGCTGCTCACCCATTGATTGCCATCCTCGTCGATAGCGATACAGCCAGGCTCGTGCTTCACCGGGTCAACAATATTAACTAACTAAGTTTACTGATTTGGGATTCCTCGGTATGGTTATTTACAGGAAATGGATAAATAGGCAGGCCCTCCTTAAAGCAGCAGAGGTCAGTAGCAAAATGTATGCTGTCTGGGCAGAGATGGGACCATACTGTAACCGCGTAAATGTCGTTGGATGGCAGCGGTCATAGTGATAAGTCATGGAGAATGAGAATGGAACCATCACCTGCATCCCTCGGTATGGCGTAAGGCGGGTTGCAGGAGTCATTGTTTGCTCAGACGTGGGGACTTTTACGATGGTAACGAGTAGATTCTCAGAATGAAGGATGCGTTAGTTGAGGGGAAAGAACGGAAATGGGGGATTGCGCGGCAAAAAAAATGGCGGTCGCCACACAGTGAAAAAGCACCGGTAACGCCGCCTTTTGCTTTGGTTTTGCATAGTCAAAAAGTCTTGATGGTGCGGGTGACAAGACTTGAACTTGCACACCTCTCGGTACCAGAACCTAAATCTGGCGTGTCTGCCATTCCACCACACCCGCACTTGAAGGATAGTAAGCCTACCATAATTTAATCTAGATAGCAAGAGCGGGGTGAAATACTTAAAACATGAGAGTTCCGGCGTTCCATTTCATAGCGACACTACTGCGTTACAAATTTTCAGCGAATTTCGTACCCATTAGCACAGGGCCCCCTTTTCCAGTTCATCTTTTCCGTGGGTGCTCTGACCTAGGCAAAATCTATTTATGCTTCACCAGAGACATGCCATACGCCCAAATTGCGGTTCTTAACTGACTTCAACCCAGAGCTAAGGTTGCCGACTGGGCATCGACTGCCGGAACTCTACGGTCACGTCTTTCTCATCGGTGAACTGATTTATCCTAGCCCAATTTTGCCAGACGTACTCACCATCCGGATCACGGCCTGGATCACCTTCCAGATGATACACTCTGCCTGATCGCGTTATTCCCCGCGATATCGTCGGATTGAATTCTTGTATTGCACTACTCACCCGCCCCTCTCGATCCTCGACATTGTAACCGATGAAATGGCGCTCTACTTGCAATTCCAGTGTGTAGACCTCGACAACACGCCATCTTACCAACGTTATTTCCGGCTGTTCCGATACAGGAGGGGTACTCCAAATATTGCTATGAATAATCGCATTGAGAAGATCATTTAGGTCTACCATGTCAATACTATCCTCCAAAAAGTTTGTAAATTCCCCAGTGCGCACTGGTGTAGCACATCAAAGAACTTGTCAGGCACTTTTCTCGGTTCCCATGAGATTACTCGGCTTTCGCACGGACCTTTTTTCCACGGTGACTCTTTGTCTTGGCGTACCTCATCCCCCTACATCTGTGAGCCCGACGTCCCATTGCTTGCCATGGCAATTTGATTCATGTTGGAAAGGAAGAACCCGACTTCGAGAGTCTCGGCTCGACTTGGGCTTCTGACGGCCTTGCTAAAAACTTCACGTGATCCAACGATCAAGCACAACTCCTTCGATCTGGTCAAAGCAGTGTAGATAAGGCTCTTTTCCACCATGGGGCTGTTAGCAATGCAAGTAACGACCACAGCTTCATACTCGCTGCCTTGCGACTTATGGATCGACACCGCATAAGCCACCCGCATGCCAACATTGAGCAGTTGGTCAATAGACAGCCAGACCAGGTCTTTGTGACCTTCCATCCGGAAACAGCCTGACGCTTTGCCGTCGCGGACAGCGACACGCAACAAGATGCCAGTTGTACCATTGAAAAGCCCCAGATCGTATGCATTCGCTGTAACAATTACTGGGTCGCCCACCCGGAGCCTCCAGTCACCTAGCATAAGGCTCTCGGCAAGCGGAGTAAGACACCCTTGAAGGTGTCTGTTGATCTTGTCCCCAGAGTCGATCATTCGTCGCGACATGTGGGGCGTCAGAATGATTGCCTTGGGTGTTTCGCCAGCATCCTCGGCAGCCTTCATTCTAGCTTCCAAAGCAACAACGGGTATAGGGCTTTGGAAGGACGATGCCCCGTGGAGGGTCCTTTGAAACTTTGCCTCGACTTGTTGACGGAGAATCCCATCCACACGGGTCTTAAGCTTGAATAGGGTATCGCGTAGGGTCTGGGCGTTTGCCTGAACAAAATACACACCTTCCGCTTCTCCATTCCAGTCAGGGATAGCGTCGGCGATCCCCCCCAAAACTACCTTATCCCTAGAGCGGACCTTCATGGCGACTTCATGAAGCAACGACCTTTGACGGAAAACCTCCGTCAAATGGGTTCTTGGGATGAAATCCAATTTTGCCATCCGATGCCAAACCAAACCAAAACCCACGGGGCTGGTCTGGTCGGTGTCGCCGACAGTCAGAAGGCTGTATGGCATACCTTCTAACACGCCCAGGAGATTGTTGAAGAGCGCCGCGCCGACCATTGAACACTCGTCGATAATAATCAGGGGGTCGTCATCGATATAAAGTTCAACGGCTCGCCTCTTCACCGCACTAATGAAGGCGTGGATGGTGAAGGATTTGTAGCCTGTAGCCTGCCTAAGCCTTTCCTTCGCCTTTCCGGTGAACGCAAGCAGATAGGTTTTGCGGCCAAGACTCTTCGCGATATCCGCAATGGCTTTCAGAACAGTTGTCTTTCCAGTTCCGCCGTAACCGGTTAATACGGAGCAGCGGCTTGTCAGAGCCATCAGCACGGCATTCTTTTGGTCGGGGTTCATGCCTAGACCACCAGCGGCTCTGACCTTCTTGTCGTAAGCGTCGACAAGAGCTTTGATCCTGCTCACATCGACGCCGAAAAGTGGCAATTCACGAGGACCCGACGCAAGCGTCTTTATGCGATGCTCAAGGGTCTGTTCGATGATCCCGACTCCGACAAGTTGGAAAAGCGGCTCATGCTCCTGAGGGTAGACGCAGACGGCTTTTTGCTCTAAGGCTATCCGAAGGCCATCTTCCGCACGCTTTCTTGTCCCCAAAAGCTTCTCCGCCTTACTCAACACGTCAGCCTTCCCGATAGCTGTGTGTCCGTCACGGAGACGTTCATAAAGAACGTGCTCTATACCACCAACAGATCGACCTTCAAAGTCGAGGGTGAAACCGAGTTTTTTCCCGCATTTCTCCATTGCACCCCAGATATTTAGGGTGAGACCTCCGAAACAGACCAGGGCATACGGGTTTTTCTTTAGGCGTTCAACTACATCTTCCCGGCAGAGGGCCATGACCTTGCAAGTCAATTCAGGGGAGAATCTATGGTCCAGAAGAAAGTTGATGGTCGCGTTTTCGTTTTGAAGTGCTTTCCACGCATTGACCAGTCCCTTGGCGACTGGCAGCTCGATAGCTTCCGACAATCTATGTATGTTGCCTTCCTCCAGAAGCTTGACTAAACCCTCCTCCCCGAACTTCATGATAACATCGCCAATCTTCTTGCGCCCAAAGGCGAACCCTCTAAATGCAGGGTGAAGTGCCAATAAAGAACTAACGTAGGAAGGACTGGGTAGGTCGGCTGGCCTGGCCAACTTGGCAGCGAGTTGCGGTCCGTGGTGGGGGTTATCAACCATTTGGCCTTCAACCAGCCAGAACTCGCCTTGTCCTGGCAGTCGTGTGACTATACGATAGCTGAGCGTGCACTGTAACTCTGCATGCTCACCGATCGGCACGCCAACGATATAGGCACCGCCATATGGACCAGGACAAACCTTAGCGACCCGTAGCGTCTTTGTCACAGTCTGCATCAAAGGAAAAACCTCTCGCCGGTAGCCAGCATGTGCTCCAGGGTCCGATGTCTTTCGGCGAGGTCGAGTTGTGTTTCGCATTCTCGCTTCGTCAGTTCCTCAACCTTATCGAGAAGCATTTCGGCTTCAGCAGTTTTCAGATTCAACTGCTTCTGAAGATCGTTGGCCATCTTTGGCGTGTCGTGGGCCTTCTTGCGAAGTTGGGACACGTCATTGGCAGTTGCGAGGCCAATTCTGTTAACATCGACGGCGAACTGTTCTTCCAGAGCGCCTCCCTCAAGAACGGATCTGGAAAATTCGCAACGTTTGGCAAATGCTCCGATACTGACCTTTCCAAACTGGTTGGTAGGAAACCTTTCACCGAGTGCTTCCATCTTTGCGATCTCCTCAGCGTACCGGAGCTTATTCTCCGGAGTTGCCTGTGCCCCTGTGAGTTTCTTCCGGTCATTCTTCATTCTGCCCCCATCCTTGACGACGAATCTTTAGTGCCTTGAAAAACGGTGCGAACAGGCTTTTCTCTCCAAGAGGAGGCTTGCCAGGCTTTAACTTGTTCAAAATGATTTCGTTCTCCTCGTCAATTTCGAACATAGCCATTTCCGGCCTCCTCAGGAGTCTTTCAACCCATGTAATGGTGAGCGTGAGGTCGTTCCTTGACTGCTTGAGTTCATCCTCCTGGAACTGGCCCTCTTTTGGGATCTGGGTGGCACCTTGAGACTGCAGTTGCGGGTGTTGTGCTACCTGCTGCTGCATTTCCCGGCGGTGTTGTTCGATCGTATTCTTCAGGTTCCCGATTGCTAAGTCCTTGGCGGCGAGGTAAGCGCGAAGAGCTGGGCAATCCCTGACATAGTGCTCGATGTCCTTTTCGGTAAGCTCTTTCTTAGCCTTTGCTGGGTCGAACGTCACCGATTGGAACATTTCCAATTGGAGCCTGTAAGAACTCCGTGTGCCGCTGCGCGTTGGTCGCAAAAATGTGACATATGAGATGTCTTTCTTTTTCGGATCAGCCACCTTCTCCTGGAGAGAGACTAGTTTCGCCACTCGAATTGCCAAATGGGTGATGTCGGGATAGCTCGCCTTTTCGTGAGCAATTAGAACAAGGGCTTCATTGACAAACTTGAGCCGACGTTCTTCATTTGCATCCTGTGATGCCCTCAAATTGCTCTTTTTCCTACTCCCCATAGATCCCTACCCCTGACCAGGATATTCAGAAAAGGGAATTTCGTTACCTGAAAGCATCAAAGGTGACTGATAACCTATTGGGACCATGTCGTTTAAAGGGGTGTTTATTATTTTGACGACATGATCATTCGTCCATCCGTGGGTCGTTCTCATGCTTTGTACAAGTGACCACAGGTCCGCCTCGATATTGTTTAGGTTGCATCCACTTTTCAGCACCTCGCGGATATTGCCAGTGTTGGCAAGAATGTGATTCCTCAGATTCAGGAGGTTCATGTCAAGCAACTGCCGTTTATCATCAGGGAAGGATTGAACTTCCTGAAGCCTCGCCAGCCAGTATCTCGCCCCTTCTTTCATGTCCGGGAAAGGTACGGTGGTCGCTCTTTTCAAGAGAATCTCCGGTTTGTAAACATGGAACAATTGGGCCTCTTCGCGCGTTGAAGCCGCTGGCGGTTTTGCTCTAGAATCACCTCGATCAAGTGTAGACTTCCAAGGTCTTCTGCGATGATGGAGCGCTTTGCATCAATATCCAGTTCATCCCCCTCCGTCAGTTTGGCGGAGTTCTCCCCTATGAAGGCATCGAGGCGATCCAGTTCTTCCGCCAAGTCTCTACGCCGACACACCAAAGCTGGAAGATGTTCGATCGTACGGATGGCGTAGTCGCAGTAATTGCAGCGATTTGCAAGATTCCTTTTCTTTTGATCCTCTGGGCAGATCCTGTCATACGGACATATGTATGTGGGTAGGAAGGCGAGGTTAAGATTACCGTTTGAATTCAGTAGGATATCGATGCCGGTTTTACCCCCTTCACGCTCGAACAAGTGTGAACAGACAGCCCCAGAATCCGTTATCGCTTGGCGTGGGTCTTCCTTAAAAGCTTTTGCCAACTTTGAGTTCGGGTTAGTAGTATCAATGCTTATGCCACCATTTCCCAGAAGCCGAACTTCGGAATTGACCCTGTTGAACTGAGATACACCACGTTCTTGTTCAGTCTGCATCTTTTGCAGATCTTCGGCATCTAATACGGTGTAATACCAGACAGTCGGGGGCGTCTGGTTAGTCATGTTGTGACCGATTTCCTCGGGAGTCAAGTATTGGCGGTATACGCTGACAACTGTAACCCGCATTGAGTGAGGGGACAGTTTCGTCCTGATTCGGTATGTTCTTTCGTGGTCTACGATCTCGAAAACGCTGTACTCCACACCGTAATGGTCCAATACGCACTGGAGGCCCGACATCAAGCTCTTGAAGCCGTTATCGTAGACGTTATTGGAATAAGGATTCCCCGTTTTAAGATTGAAGGCAAAAAGCATTTTGAAAGGAGGATAGTGACTATTTTCGCTTCTCCCCTCATAGTAGAGTTTATCGTCAAATGATTTCGCATCGACTTGATCCCGGAATATCTTGATTTCTCGAAGGACCCTAATAACCCGTCCTGCCGTGATCGCCGTCCATGACTTGTTCGACTTGTCGGTCATGACGAACAATTCATAGCATTTTTCGGGGTCGATGTCCTCAGTCTTAAGATCTTCAATTGACTTATCAAAATCGTAGCTCAACCACTGAATATGCTGGTTTCGGATACCTGTCTCAAGCGCGCAGATAAGGTGGGCAATTGCGTGAGGACGAATCACAAACCTATTTCCTTTTTGTTTTATGGGCAACTCAACAGGATGAAAAAAACATGATGGTACGAGGTTAGCCGTGTGTTCAACGCCTTGAAAACTGATCACACAGTCAGCTTCGTCGTCATCCAGAATATCCCGGATGTCGAACAGGCCAAGTTCATCCACCTCCAGATTGCGGAATAGCACTGGATACTGTTCGGCGAAGACGGCATCGTTGAGACACTTCCGGTTAATGATCGAGACGTAATCGTAGATCTTGTAGGCATAGAGCAGGGCCGACCAATAGGCCTTACTTGGAAGCCTCCTCTTTGTCGTTTTGGTGGGGCGGCCACCGGTGCCTGGGATATCAGTAAGCAGGACGGGGGACTTGAAATCGCCTGGAATGCCTAAATATACTCCTTTGCTAAGTATCAATTCAAAAAAGGTATAGAGCTTGCGTACCACCGTGTTTTTTCTCATTGGCAACGCCTCTCTGTAGAATTCCCTAACAAAATCTACATATGGAAGCGGCAGGTTCTTAAATGGAATCTCGAAGGGACGAGACATAAATTTAAACCCATCTAACCCCTCAATCCTTGAGGGGTAGGACGCATCACTGTCGGGGTTTTCATAAAAGTAGATGGGTAAGTACACCGTCAGATAGTGCATGAACGATGTATAATTATTGAATTCCTGATCAGCATCAGAATATTCTGTCATTTTTGCGTATAGTCGAAAGCCTGCCAACCAGTGTGCAGACTGGTTCACCCAATCAAAGGGGATGTGATCGGGCAGTACTGACTCCTGGGGCCAGTTATCACCAGGCTTCAGATGTGTCCGGTTTCTCATACGCCCAAGAGAGCGTGCCAGCAGAATCGGGTCAACCTTGCCGTTTTGTGTCGCTTCTGTGATTGCGTCTTGTACACGTTCTTTTAACGATCGCCTGTCCACATCAGCTCTAGCTGCAAGGCCTGCTTCCCTGATCAGACCCGCTTCACCTCTTTTTGTCGACGAGCGGCGGGCCTTGGATCTCATGGCATAAACCGAATATTCCTCAACGTAGATTCGCAAACTGGGAATTGATTCGACCCACGGAAAAACATTTCGAATAAGAGGAGCCTTATCCTGTGCTTTAAGATACAAATAGGTCAGATAAAAGCCAATAGTAAATGAATTGGCTAGTTTTTTAAGTACCTCAATGTCCGCCGGATCAATCTCCTCAAGGCGCTCCCACCGAGTACACATCGCCAGACGAAGAAGCATTAATTTCATACCCTTGGATGGGAGATTCTCTATTCCCTTTTCCTTTAGGCTGACGCCGTTCATGGTGTAATTGCAAAGGTCCCAGTTCACGCCATACTCAAGTCCCGACCCTGCATAATAAACAGCGGCCAGGTGTTGCAGGCGCTCCGGCATCAAATTAAACCCTTTCCAGCCCCCTTGCTCGTGGGGAAGATAGCGTTCTAAATTGGCAGGCAGCAGCACGGCTCTTTGCCGGAGCAGCGACACAAAAAAGGCTCTCAGACCGTGACTGCAGACTGTTTTAAGGTGATCGCATTTCGACCACCGGCCGACTATGTCATTTACCCCGAAAACCACATATGAAACCATTTCTTTTGGTTCGTTGGCTTTACCAGGTTGGCTTAGGATTTGGTCAAGGGTTTCGATATAGTTAGCGAGTAACGATACATTTTGCGGCGGTGATAGGAGGTGATAGACGACATGCGCTCCGTTTTTATAGTTGTCGGCCTGCTTTCCTGTGCTGATCCGAACTTCAATCGACGGGATTTTACGAAACTCAGCCAGGTAGTGTGTTCGCAGGACTTCGCGTGCTTCGCCCAAGGCCGTACGAATCGCCAGATCCAGCTTGACAGGGTCCGGCTCGATTACAACGACGTTGTCTGCAAGATTGATATTGAGCATTCCAGTTTCCTATCTGCTGCCTTGCAGCGCCTTTCTCCTAGGTGCCCCGTTCAGGGCTGCCTGTGACTCCGCCATCGCGTTATCAAGAAGGTGCTGTAGAACCTTAACCCTGACACCCGCCCTGTCCTCAACCTTGAATCCTGACAGCAATCTGGCATTGATTCTCTGTTCAATCTCAAGAATCAGGGTGTCGGGCTTCGCGTAATGCATCGTTGAATCCAGATGCGTATGTCCCATAAGTTGCTGAACCGTCGTGGCCGGAAGCCCAAAGCTGCCATCTGCCCTCGGCCAGAAATTGATTAGGTAGACCCCATACATATGGCGCAGACTGTGCGCACTGTAGCAATCCTCGATATCAATCCTGCGACAGGCTTCCTTAAAAGCTTTACGGAGGTTGGACTGATCAGACAAGATGAGCGGATCTGATGCGTTATCCCCCTGCAACACCTGGAACACGAATGAGTGAGCAGAGGTAAGAAAACTTTCTTCGATCGCGTAACGTTCGAGCAAACGCCAGAATTCAGAGGCAAACGGCTCGATAAGCAGAGTAACAGGGTGCGTGCGCCCCTTCCACGGCAGCCTATTGCGCTCCTCAAGAGAAAGGAACCCCAGATAGACCTTCTCCAAGTGTTTCGTTCTCGGGTTTCGGACGTATACCTGGCGTTTTTTGCAATCTATGTCACTCCAAGTCAGTGTAAGAGCTTCGCTGATCCTGATACCACTCGCCATGAGCAGGCAGTAGAGAGCACGGTCACGGTAACTATGGAAACCCCGATTGATAAGATCAGGAGCCGACTCCAACGGAAATGCGCTGTCATAGTCGTATGTTGCTTCACCATCATCGACGTCGGTAACCACCGGTTTCAAAATGGCCAACCGTTTTATCCTTGGACCACCAGCGACCACACCGCCAATAAGGCTTCGGTTTGACAATGCCATCCGTTCAAACCTTGAAAGCTCAACGGCGGTGCCGATATCCTGGAATAAAACCCCTTCGGACAACACCGGCAAGCCGTGGATTTCCTGCAGACCCGACTGTTGTAACCGCAAGCTAAATGCCTCGCTCAGTGCAAGGTAATGGTTTACGGCTGCGATATGCACTCCTTGAGAGTTAGGGGCGCTAACTTTCCTGTTCAGCCGTTTTGTTAGCTCTACAACCACAGGATCTCGACTGTGCGCCCCACCCGCAAGGACTTTCGGGTAGATACGTGTCAGTTCAGCAAGCGCCAGCCCTGATAGGTCCATTTCTCGACCTGCGCTGCCTGCTTCTCTATATGCAGCAGTTAAAGAGATCCCGTTACAACTTTCCACGTACCATTTCGCCGCTTCAATCAGGTAGTCAGTATAGCCAGCAGCTGATCGGCAATACAGTTCCCTTGTGTTGAACTTGCTCAGTTTGGTCTCGAGCAGGTAATTCGCGAAATGATCGAAGTAAGGGTCGCGCCATCCATCTTTGTGAATGAGCATCCACGTGTCATCGCCACTTCTGGTCAGCGTACGGTGAATGGTTACATTTTTGAGTTTTGAAATACCCGCGGTACCAGTGGACATGATATTTCTCCGTGAGCAACAGAATAGCTGCCTGGGAAGCCTTTACAATGTGCATAAATCATCGACAGTAGCACTCAGCACTCACGACTACGCAGGAATCTGTAAGCCTAACGACTTGCCGACCTCTCACTTCGGATATTATCTTGACTCCGAGATGCCCATCGATCTACCGCCGACCCCGCCCCTTCGCCGATTTCACCCCCCTGGCCGTTCTCATCGACAACAAGGGTCAGGCAATTAGAAAACACTTTTATTTAGACCAAATAACACTATTAGGATTGACTGTCAATTGTTTATTTACATTCATAAGCGTGAATATTGTTGTAATAATTGTACCACAATTACAACACCTCACTTTTTAAATATTCTAATACACATTTTATCAAGTCTACACCAGTTTCAATCATTAAATACACGCACAACATCATGTTATTCCGATATATTTAACGCATGTTTGTTTTTTATTCAATATTAATTCAATGGCTTATAAGACAGGTGTGGGAATAATGAATGATGGCTTACTTTGGGTGGGAATTTATATTGACGTAAATGAATCGTACGGAGCAGATTAATCAGTTCATTGCCGCCCTCCTAGGCAAGTCATCAATTATCGAACCGAATCTCATAGCACTCGTGGCCATCAATTCTCAAGGTTCGATGTCTGGAAAGAAGCAACTTCATTTGTATGGCGATAAGGCCGCCACCACTCAGTCAGAGGTCATACCACTAATTTATAGCGCGGCATCTCCTTTTACCGATTGTTCGGATGCGTATTCCGCGGCAAGTCGGCCGCCGATTCCGATGGAAGTTCGGATGTCTGGATCTGCGACTATTCTATAATGCTTGCTATGTCGATCATGAACATGGACTCGAAGTGAGCCAGGACGTCCTTTCGAATCTGCCGGGCTTTAGCATGTATCTGAAGCCCTTCCTCGTCCTTACGATCCCTATACTCGACCTCAAAAGCAATTGCTGAAGCGAGCGCAGGGCTGAGAAGTGCTGCGAATTTAGGATCTAAATGTCGAGCATCATGCTCTGATTTTTCAGCCCTAACTTTCCCCCAGACATCCAGTAAAATCCGAGCGCAGGCAATATATACGTGATCTGGGACCGCGCGAACACGCATTTCCCATTCGTTGACTCGTGTCCCTGGGATAGGGTTACTTCCAGGTCCATGTATATATGCGGCGATACCCTCCCCCATCCGCTTTTGGCTAAACCCGAGCCCCTGGCGGATTCGTCTAAAATCAAGGGGGCTGATCTCCAATGCCGTCCTAATCACCATATTTCACTCCGATCGTACCGGCTACATAAGCTCCCACAGATCCATAATCTCAGCAGCCTTTCTTTCGTACTCTTGAGTAATGCGTTGACGTTCGACCTCGAATCCAAGATTGCTAGTCGTTTTATATGCATTCCGTAGTTTCGCGTGAAGTTCAAGGTGCAGCACAATCGGGACACACATCAGATTTTCAGCATTATTGTTGCTGGGGTTCAAATCACGATGGTGAATATAGCAATTCACAGGCACCTTTTTGCCATGAATCCTTTCCCAGATAAGAACATGCTCCAACCGTGAGCGGCATTTCCCGACAATATGATCAAAAAATTGTCGGAAATAGTACCCTTTACCATTTTTGTATTTCTTGGCGGTATCCCAGATTGCACTGGAGAATGTGATATCAGGTAGTTCCATGACGAACCCTCTGCTGCGGATAATACGGCTTTTTTGGGATGAGGTCGTGCATCAGGGTGTACCGCAGTCCTCGAACAGCTATTGACGCCGTAAACCATTCCAATGTGTTATCGGTTGGCTGCTTCAATCCCCTGCTGATCGGAGGGAATATCAGCCACACCAGATAAATTATACCACCATTTCTAATTTTTTGAAGACTATAGTCCGAAGACTAATTTTTCTTTTGAGGGTAACGTGCCTGGCAGGGAGACGGCATGTGAAACCTGAAGAGGCGTTTGGCCTAATATTGCGGGAACTTCGCGGCAAGCAGGGTCTTACCCAAGAGAAACTCGCTCTGGAAGTCAATTTGGATAGGACATTTATTTCTCTCCTTGAGAGAGGGCTAAGGCAACCGTCACTGACTACTATACTGGATATCGCTTCGATATTGAGGGTCCCGTCGTCATATCTCATGGAACGAGTAGAAGATGCGCTGAAAAAGGGAAGGGAAGAAAATTCACCGTAAATCGCGGGGATTTAAGCGTACGGTTCCTACGGGACAAAAGCGACCTCATTTACAGACCTGGTGCTCCTCCTATGATATTGATATTTTCCCAGCCTACAACGACGATTATCAATTTCAAGGCCTTTGCACCCTATTCGTAACCGTCAACCGGGCCCCATCTTGAATCAGTGATAGCTATACGGTATGCTGCCGGGCTGCAAGCCAATTTATCGCGAAGGAGTTTGTGAATCTGCTAGGCGGGGCGGCTCATGATGCGCCGCAGCACATCTTCGAGGTATTCCTGAGGATTGATGCCGAGATTCCCGCAGGTCAGAATCAAGGAAAGGATGGTGGCGCTGGCCTTGCCGCCGTCCTCACTGCCCACGAAGAGCCAGTTCTTCCGGCCAATGGGGAGCGGGCGGATTCCGCGTTCCGCCACGTTGTTATCCAGGCGCGCATCGGGGTTGTTGAGGTAGTTGGGTATACATGCGGTGAGAAATAAGCTTGCATATCTGGGTATCCATGCGGTACTGCTCTTTGAGCATTGCCATACGCTTGAGCAACTAAAGCGGTTGGCGACTGTCGCTGACAGTATCAATAGACGTCTATCACTTTCCAATACGCCTTTCCTGCTTTTCTCACTCCGGCACGAAAGTGAAACCGCCAAAGCCTCTTCCAGTCCCGCCAGACAGGCACGGTCTGAATCATTACAAAATCAGAGTTTTAGAGTATCTGCTCAGCAAATTGTCTCATAGAAGGAAGCCTTGTCACCTCCATAAATTCTATATCTGCGTGCGTACAATGTCTGTTATCTAATAAACTCGACAGTGCTGACCCGTTGATCACTTCAATTTCGTGCTGCCTGCAAAGACCAGCTACTACGGATGTGATACGACCGTTAGTGGCAAGAACAGGCTTTAGGTTATATTCTGTGCCTGAAAAAAAACGTGAACGATAAGTGTCAAAGGCATTAATGACTTCACTTACGACTGCGCAATCAAGCTCGTCCTCATATCTTTTGTGTTTGCATTGTATAAGCCGGGCCTGCCTGCCCCCGAGCGACACCACATCAATTCCCATATCGCCAGACTTAGGAGTAACAATTACCTTAATTCCGTCCTTTTGCTCTAACAAAGCGATCAGCGACTCAAATCGGTCACATGTCAACCCCCTGACGTCATCAAGGGTAATAGGCTTGCATCCCCCTTCATCTGGTGTAGATTCGCCAAAAATGTCTCTATATAACTCTCCCTGCAACTCCTGTTCACCAGGCATGGGCGCTAAAAAGTCAGAAGCCATTTGCCGGCGTTTATCTATCAAGGCATCAAGCTTTTCATCAAAAGACTTGAATTCTCTAGCTGGGTCTTGGGCAATAAATTGATAGACATTGACATCACGTTCCTGACCGATTCTATATGCTCTGTCTGTAGCTTGAGCCTCTTTGGCAGGATTCCACCAACGGCCATAATGCAACACGTGGTTAGCTTCGATAAGCGTGAGGCCGATACCGGCTACTTCTGGAGACAGTATGATCGCGTTAAGTTTCTTATCCGATTGAAACCTGGTAATCATAGATTTGCGGGTACCTGAAGAGGTGGCTGTTTCATGTCTGTTTGCGGCACCGTTGACGATATCCACACGCTGTCCAAACTCCTTATAAATGGAAGCGGCAAGCAGTTGCTGCATGTCGATGCTCCTAGTGAAAATCAGAGCCTTTTCGCCATTGAGCTTTACAGTATTTATAATCTTGAGGAATTCAACTAATTTCGGGCACTGCTCTTTCATTGTGGCAAAATCATCAACTGCAAAGGGATCAAGTTTGGGAATCAGGGCTGGATGCTGGTAGAGCTTCATAAGCCCTTGAATTAGCGCAAAAGGGTGATCACCTTGCTTTGCCCGGCGCATGTAATCAATATGATATTCTCGTTGTAGTGGCGACAAATCGCATGTGATTTTATACTCTATTTTTTTTGGAAGACCCTTGAGCGCCTGAGATTTTTCTCTTCGAAGGATAAATGATGTCGGTCTACCGTAGTGGAGCCGCTTCCGTAATAAATCCAGAATCTCAGTCATTTTTTCATGATTGTCCGCGAGGGGCTGTTCGTACGATTTCGTGAAAGCTGATGCGCTACCCAGGATATCACCGGGCTGTAAATAGTCCATGATATTCCAGACGTCGAGTAACCTAGTCTCTACAGGGGTGCCGGTACATGCGATTCGGAACCTGGGAGCAAGGCTTTTAAGTGCATGGGATATTTTTGTTTTTTGTGTCTTTTGGGCCTGAGCCTCGTCTGTAACCACCAACGACCAGTCCGATTTCATGCTGGCAAAGGAGAATTGGTAATTTACGATCGTTTCGTAATTAGTGAAAATGATCCGGTTCTGGCGCAACTTATCCAAGTCGAGCAGTGGACGCTGAGCAGTTACCTCTTGGCCAACTGCGTCAGAAACGCGCATATTTTTAAGTCTCTGGCCATGCAGTACATACCATGGGCTGAAAACAGCCCCGTCATTCTTGAAAAATTTAATTATATCGTTGATCCATGTCTCGTTTTCGAGCAGCATGACAGGGGCGACTACAAGTATGGGTTTCCATGGCGCTGCGTCAGGGTTTATACTACCATCTGGAACAAGTTCCCCCCGCTCAATCAACCAAGCAGCAAATGCAAGTATCTGAAGAGTTTTACCCAATCCCATGTCGTCGGCCAACAGACAACCATTCTTTCCTTCTAACAGGTAATTCTGTTGCAGCCAGCGTAATCCTTCTTCCTGATGCGGTTTTAAAGCTATATCTGCTTTTAAAGCTTTTGGGAGGGTTAGGCATGACGGGTCAATTTTCTCCAGTGACCATTTTTCTTCGTATTCAAGCGTTTCATCATTCTCATAAATAAGGAGATATTTTTTGTTAGTGTCGCCTTCCCCTGGTTCATTCTGCCCTGAAGAAGGTTTTGTTACCCTCCTGACTATGTCTGCAAGTCCTTTGGAAAAATCCTGATCAACAACTATAGACCGTTTGCCAAGTTGAACTACACCCTTGCCACAACTGTACGCTGTTTGGACCTGCTGATTAAATTGTAACAGTTCATCTTTAGAATCGAAAAAAACATGTTCTTCCGTACCATCTGTATATTTACAGATTATTCCGGCATTGACCTTCCCAGGAGTTTTAGAGCCAGTGGAATCAAAATCATCAAAAATACCAGTATTGGAACGCTGAATTACTGGCTGCGATACGAAAGGAAAATTGCCAATTCCTTTAACACGAGGCCCAAAACTCCCAGATTCAAGGTCAATTGTTCCGGCAACACCATCAAATACTGCTTCTGGGTTTCTTAGAACTTTTGTTTTTGACTGGCCACCAAGATGGCGGACTTTAGTCATTCGCTGTAGTGCTTCCTGTTGTTCCTTGCTGAAAATGAGTCGAACCCTACCGCCATGACCATCGTCAACGAATAAGTCACCGACATCAGAAGCCTGAAAAAAAGCTCTCCTCAAGTTCTCCGTCGGGACTCCATCAATAAATGGTGAAAAGGATATCCGTCCATCTGGCTCTTCGACTAGGTCAATGCCTATTGTGGGGGGAATAAGAACCTTATTGTTCTTAATAAACTGGTCGATCTGTGCACCAACACCTTCAGCTAGGCCGCGTATTGAGGCGAACCGGAGCAGGCTTTCTGATGACGCCTTGTCTTCTGGTGGTAGCAGCCTGAACTGCTGCACTTCATAAATAAGGGCAAATGTTTGAGCATCAAGACGGTATATCTTGTCGAGATGATCGATGAAACAACCGATACGTACCGGCGAAGATATCTTATTTAAACCGTTAAAAAATTTGATTTGATATTTGAAGTCTTCCCGACCTAAAGAGCCACTGGTACTTAATTCGATGTAAAAGGGAGCAAATGGCACTAGATCATCAAAAGCACTAATACCCTCATCATTTAATGTGACAAACTGCTGGTAAGATATCCTGATACCGTCGCCGATCTGTTCCGCATAACCCTGTTCGAGCATCTGTGGAATCAGCAATGGGAGCCACTGACCTAAGGTCGTTAAGACTTTGCCATTGTCTTCAAAAGCATCGAAGAGAGATCCATTGCCGCACTTAATATAAACACCATCTTGCTCGGCTGTTAAATAGACTGATTCAATCGGTTCAGAAATCGTCCACTTCATGGTCGCACTCCATACCTCGCCAATGTTCTGGTAACATCACGGCGCCAATCAACATTCACTATATCTTTGATAGCCTTATGCCTAACCTTACAATCATCTGACAACCTTTGATTTTTCAGCGAACTTTCTTGAATATAAGAGTTGGTCCAAATATCCTTAATATTGTGATCGAACTCAGAACGTTGGTAAATGTAGATCCTGCCCACTTCGCTAAACTCTGTAACAATAACATTACCAAAATCGAGGATAAAAGCCGCTTTATTAGCAGCAGCAGAGAGTCTACCAAAATTTAAATCTTTATTAGTCCTAAATTCCATAGCGGTCGCATCAGACAATAATGGTCGCGAGCTTTGCATACAATCCACGTATCGGAGCCAAAACTCACGCCTGCCATGACGGTCCTTGCCTTTCAGTACGTGGTCGAAAAAAAACACAATATCTCGTTTAGATAGCCAGCCGATAAAACGTTGCCTGGCTTCCTTGTCGATCGATAGCCACTTGTTTCTATTTATAGGTAGGCGTGGATCGCCAAGCATGCTGTTTTCTAGGATTTTTGGACGCAGTGCCTCCGCATACCTTTCAACCTGTGGATGAAGAATTAGTTTGTTGACGATATAACGGAATCCCCCAGCATCTATACGCCAGCCGTCCCAACACAGAATGTCGTCTAAAATGTAAGGAATGATCCCATTGCGGGTTTGTGACAGATTTAGTGCCTCGTCAAAGGCACTAACGGCTGCTAATCTCGTAAATGCTGTATGTTCAGGCAAACCCCATTTTTCAGTTGCGCTTTTAATGCCGGAAAGTGATTCTATTAAAACGTTTTTCGCAAATATTACAGCTGCGTCCTTCCCGAGAAGCATTTTACTGCCACTCTGCCATTTAGCGATCGTTCGGTCTCTGCCTGAATACCGTCCCAATTCGGAGAGCGCAAAGTAAACGACCGGTTCGGCATAGGCTTTAGGGTGCCAGTGATGATGAATGGTAAACATTAGCCCCTTAATGGCTCTTCCAGCCAATGTGCCGGCATTTTTGCGCAGTATTTTGCAGAATTCAGAGTGCTCTACAGCTTCATATTCCCAGCAGAGGTACTTTATGGCCTGTTTATCAGGAGGTAAAGCGTCACCTTTAAGAAATTTACGCCATTGTTTTAAATAGATTTCAGATCTAGGCGGTTTTAGTGGAACGGCAGGCCGGTCCATTTCACTAATTTTTTCAGTGATCGTTTTAAATACTACATTCAGATCAATATTCACCAAATTGCGCACTGACTGATCAAAAAAGTGTGGCAATTGCGTCAGCGCCTGAAAAGCATCAGTTATGGATAAGGTTGGGATTTTAGCCATGGGGGATTATCTTTTCAATTTTCTTTTCTTCAATGGATCTGACGCGTATTTTGAAAACCACTCGGCGGCTTTGCGCGTGGTTTTCTTCATTATTGGTCAAGATCAGGTCCTGCTGCCCTCGACCACTGGCGGACAACACTCGCAAAAAATAATCTCGTTTTTCTGAAGAGCTATTGGTGCTCGTGACAGGTTCCAAAATGTTTATACTTTTGCTGACCACAGACATAGATCTCTCTTGACTAAGTTGTAGGTTCTGTGCATCGTCACCGCTCGAATCTGTGTGTCCTTCGACAACAACAGAGCTAATATTCTCCCTGAAGCCAGGATCATATATTGTGTCAGTTAGCTTTGGCATAAATGATTCGAGAAACTCTACGCCTCTTTCAGGGATATCGGCCTTGTTGAGTTTGAATTCAAGAAGACCCTCAGGGACCAGAATCAAGAGTGCCAGTGGATCGCTTGGGTCAGCTTTTACCTGAACACCCTTTACAATATACTCTTTAAGCTGAACTTGCAGTTTTTCTAGGATTTTAACCCTCATATCCTGGCCTTCTTCAAAGGCATTGTTGAGTGAAGCACACAGCAGGAGGATAAAAATCACAGCAAGGGAGGTCATTAAATCGGTAAGTGAGTTAGCTATACTCGCATCGTGGTCAATAGACACGGCCTATTTCCCCCTCGGTATTTTATCCGCAATATCGTTCAAATCCTCGATTCTCTCACTTAGGTTCTCAATTGATGCGCCGAGTTGCTCCACTGCATTGCTTATATGGTCATTAGCGACTGTTACGGTCTGGTCGAAGTGAGCATGAGTTGCTCTGGAAAAATTCTGTAGGTGATCCGCAATATTGCTGAGTATTTTGGCCGCACTTGTTTCGATTGTAGAAAAGGTGTTTTTGTATTGTTCCATCGACGACCCAATATCCTGCCAAAGTAATTTCTGGGACGAGTTGGAGGAAGCAAGCAAATTTATCTTTTCAATTGCGAGAGTGGCAACTTGGTTGAAAGCATCCTGCGACTGCTTTAGTGTTTTAGATGACTGCGAAAGCACCTGTAAAGTCGCATTAGCTTCATGAGACATAGCCTTAAGATCTTTGTTAGCCGTATTGTACCCAGTGACGTATTCTCCAAACTCACCCGTCGCGTCTTGCAATACCTTCTTGAGGGCGTCCACCCTGTCAAGTTGGGCTTCGTGTTTTTGCAAAGTTTCAACAAGTTTGCTCACAGTTAGCTCGTTAAGCGCTCTAACCTCACCAATAATGGTGCCGGCAGCTTCTACCGAACGTTCAGCAGTACCCTCGATTGTCGAAGACATCTTTTCACTCATGCCGGTTATCTGCTCACCCATTTTAGTCATTGTTCCGCCAAGCATATCAACCATGCGCTCTATGAGGGCTGAACCATTCGTGAATTGATTTTCGGTAGACTGTTTTGCCAAATTTATTAATTCCTGAAGAGCAAGCTGAGAGTCTGAAAACTGTTTATTCATGCTACCCAGAACTTCAGCTGTTGCGCCAACTGTTTCAGCTACACGGCTGAACTGGTCCTGAGCAGTACCTGTTAAAGAATTACTGAACTCTGAACTCATTTTATCAATTGAGTGAGCGAGCGATTCTTGAAGGTTTTTCAGCAAAGTTTCAACCTGTCCTGTGATCGAATCTTGGCGACTTTCTTCTGACCTCCCCAATAAGTGATTCATTTCTTTAAGAGTATCAAGAAGCTCAACTTTTGCCGAACCGGTCAACTGGTTTAGGTCGTCAATTGCTAGAACCATCCTTTCCAACGTCGGTCCCATGCTTTCATTGAAGCTGTTCTTCAGCTTCAGGCTGAGATCTGAGTTGAACGTTCTGAAGGCATTTGTCTGTTCAGAAATGTTCTGAGAAATCTCTTCAAGCATATGAGTTTCTAAGCGGAGAGGTACAAGGGCATCAATCGAATCAACCAATCCAAGGCGTATCAATTTCAGCTCATGGAAAAACTTTTTCTCAATCATCAGAAAGAATGTTGCAGCAAAAAGTCCAGCAACAGATGAAACGAACTTACCAGACAGTCCACCTATCAGATTTTCCATCCCGGATACTTTGTTACCGACGATTTTGACTTCGTAAAGTCCAACCAAAATTGCTATGAATGTCATTAACAATCCGCCGCCGGTTAGCACGCTAGGGACAGCAAGGAAACGCCTTTTATCAAAATTTATCCCGAGGATTACATCTTCGGTAAAAACACTGATTGATGATTCTGTTTGCCAAACTTGTTCAGAGTCATCTTCATCGTTTAACCGTCTATAGATAAGTTTCGAACGGAAAACGTGCCAAGCACCAGCTATGGAGGGGATGTCGGTTACTAACTTTTGTAACTGATCTATTGCTTGAGAGTGAAGTCCTCGGCTTCCCTGAAACTGATATTTAGAATGGAGGTCTTTAATACTATCCGTCAACTGTTTGATGATATTAGACTGACGTTTATATATGGTAAAAAGCTTTGTCATTTCGTATACTGCAACACCTATGAGTACCAGAGCTGCGAGCCACGAGAACCATGGGGCCGTAATTCCAAATATCTTAATAGTCATCATGACCAGTTCTTTCATTGATTGCTCCGTTGTCACCTTCGATTTCCGAAGATAATTATTTTTTAATTGCCTTGGAATTTGGCTTCGCTCAGGACTGATTCAGCTAATCGCCTATAGCAATCATGCCGAGTCTCTAATGTCGCCTACTGCTGGGCTTGAAACTCCTTGTAAACAGGTGCATCGATAACAGGTTTGGGTTTGGGTATGTGCTGGTACGGGCCTAGTCGAGGAGTCCTCGAAAAAGAGCTACCCTCTTCATAGCCAACTGCCGTGTTGGTAGACGTAACATAAATTATTTTTAAATCTTGGCGCACTATAGTACGTCTTTCACTCCCTGTCAAAGTAGAATGACTATGATTCGTTAAACGAGGCCCTTAAGGCATTTAAAAGCACCTTAAACCATTTGCGATCGAAATAAATGGCCGTAAGGTCCCAAGGACACAAGCGAGAAATTGATTCAGACCGGCTAAAAAAGGAGTTGATCCCCGCTTTTTGGCATCAGCACATTTGAGTGAGGAGTCTTCTAGAAGGGGGAGTACCGACTGGGCGCAACAAACTGAGTGGGCATGGTCAGGGAAGTACCCCTATAGCAGTTCCCGATCATACCATTTCCTATGTTTTACACCTGACGGCCGCGGCAATCGTCTTCTTGGTCAAACCAGCGGAAAGTGGGGGTTGCCACCTTTTCGGCTATGCTTTGACCTGGTTGATCCGTCCTACACTGCCACGTTATCCGATTCGTAGCGGCCGTTCCTCTTGAAATTTGATTTCCTGGTTATATTCTCCCGACTTCTCCTGCGTGACTATCCGGTTAAAATATAACAATATTGGTTTACTAGGTGGTTCGTCTGCTGTATATTCACCAGCTGCTCTAGGAAGGATAGATGTCGCCATTATGTCGCCATCTCTCAGGTCAGCCGGTGCTTCTACAGGTAGACATGCAGTGGCAAAGAGCAGCAACTGCCCCAATGGAACTAATAAATCCCACAGGAAGGTACGAGCATGACAAAAGCAGACATCGTCGATAGGGTTTTTGAAAAAGTAGGGCTGACCAAGAAGGAATCGGCTGATTTGGTCGAGGAGCTATTTGGACTCATCAAGGACACCCTGGAGACTGGGGAGAAGATTAAGATTGCCGGATTCGGAAACTTTGAGGTGAAGGAGAAAAACGACCGGCGTGGAAGGAATCCGCAGACTGGGGAAGAAATTACCATCGAGGCCCGGCGAATCCTGACGTTTAAGGCAAGTGCTGTCCTCAAACAAGCCGTTAATTCAAAGTGAGGGTACGCGTTCCATGAGGACGTGGAATAGGTAGGGTCGGGTATCCGCCAGGAATTGTTTCCAGTCTTCTGGACAACGTGCAGGAACGTACATACCCATGAGAGCCCCCTTTAGGTCGAGGGAATCATAGCAAATTGGTGGTTAATGCGGAAGGATTCTAATGATGACATGGCTATGCTACCGTCATGGTGGAAGTGCTTAAGGACAATGCAAATCCAAAAGCCGGTAGTCGTTATGCGGAGTCAGACAAGGTGAAGGCTATCGAATGGCTTGGAAGGTGCTGGTTGACCGCAGCTTTAATTTCAGTCACCACTGCCGGGGACACCTTGGAGCCGAACAAGACCTCAGTGATGGTAGCCTGGTTAAAGGTCATGTAGACGTTCTGCCGCTTGGAAACGAATCTTGCCTCCTTCTCTGGTCGCCAACTCTCTGTTTTCGTCAGCAGCATTTGCCTGAACGAGATGGAAGGGTCAGATAAGGCGGATTCAAAAAGGGAGTCTATATGCCAGATTTTCTCCAGGACATACTCAACAGCACGCAGGGTGCCGTCCTCTATTGCCCTATCAGGGACATCTATTTCGATACACACACCATCGCCCTGTCCGCCGTAACGTCCCCACAAAATCGGGTCATCCTTGGAAAATGAAAAAGAAATAAGGCCGACTTCTTCCCGGCATCTGGAAACCATATCAGCCACGACCGGTATCGAAATCTCCTCCAAAGTAGCCGTTGTCATGTTGGATGTCAACATTACAGCTCTCTCTGGAGGGATGCCGTGGTAATGGGCCAGAATTCCAGGGAGGAGACGCCGGGTGGAGTCCCGAACCGTATAGTCGTAACCGATGGAGAACTCATCAGGGTCGTTTAATGCATCCGGACGGGCACACCAATGCGTATTACCCAGAACTATTTGATAGACCCGGTTCAACGCCTCTTGGGTTGAAATCTCTTCATTTGGGCGAAGGTCTCTGTACCTGTAAATCTTCATGTCCTTACCATTTCCATTGTGACCTAATACCTACCAAAGCCTTTCGCGAGTATGATCAGTGTACATATCAGCATCATTGAACGAGCCATCCGCATACTGAAGGAACAGCCAGACCCCTTTCCTGACCTTTACTCTCAATTCTGAGGAGGCATGATTTTCAAGAACTTTATCAACGGGTGTCGATCGGGGGAGGTGCCTGCTGTGTCGGCGGAGGAGGAGGAACGTACCCTGCTCCAGGCTTAACTTTCGGTGGTGGTAGTGGCGGAGTATATCCACGTTGCCCGTTTCCGTTGTTCTCATTTCCCATAGGAGTCCTCCTTTTCTAGTTTAGCCTTTACCCTTACTACCAGTAGGTTCCTCCGCCGGGACACTGGGAGGCGCCTTCGGTGGGCAATAACCGTCTTCGAGTTTGCCTACTTTCTTCTTCCCGCTCGGTTTAACGGTCGTCCCCTTTGCGGGAGTCTTGCCCATAGGTTACTCCTTCTCCTTCGCAGGACGCGGGGGGGGCGGTGTTGGAATTTCAGCGAGAGGGGCAAAGGGCATGTTCGGCGCCAAGTACCCCTCATTGAGGGGCCTTGCGTGCGGTGGCATGACCGGTGCTTCATATCCTTTTTTCACATCGTCTGTGCCCATATTACCTCCCTACTTTTGATAGACCTGTTTGGCGTTTTCTGGCATTGCATTAGGTACTACGGTCTGCGGGGCTACCTTGGGCGGAAGCTCCATCATCACATTTCCGCTGCCATTGATGGTAATGCGGTAGTTCGTCAGGGCCGATGAAGGCTTCTTCCTCTTTTTGTGGTGTACAGGATTGGTTGCTGAAGACATAGATTTCTGCACAGCAACCGTAGGCTCCTTTTCTTTAGCAGGAGGATGTTTCAGTTTGTCTCTGAAATTTCCGGATGCGAAAATAATGGTGGTTACAACCCCTACTATAAAGCAAACAGCAGAAGTTCTGTTCAGCCATTTTGTAATTACAGTCCACCAGTTAGTTTTGTCTTTATAGTCAGACTTCTTTTCAATGTAGTACTTGTGAAAATAGTCACGCTGGGTGTTGGTAGACCTAATGCTTGTCATGAATGAAAAGATTGTTGAGATGATGGCGGCTCCGAAGAGATACCATGACCAAACAAGAACCTCAGGCATAACCACCTTATCAACAGGAAAAAGGTCTTTGAGAAGTGTGATTGACAAGGCCAGCCCGCCACTGGAGAGCGTGAGTATTGCTTTGTCGTATTGCTCATGGCTCTTTTGCAAAGCATCAAGCAATTGTTTCTCGTATTCCTCAAAGAATTTAGCAACTGGGTCGTCAGCCATTTGGTCAGTCTCGGTGATAGGGGGATTGATAAGATGCCATTACGAATGGCGGAATCCTAGCACTTTGCTCATGTATTTGCACATTGTTTTTCCGGCCTCCTGACACAAAAAAAGGGAACTGGCCTGTGCAGGCAGCTCCCTCTGTAACAAACCAAGAGTAGCGTTGAGTCAGTCCTAGTCAACCGTACCCCGTTGCGGCCATCTGGCACGTCGTGGAGGCTGCTCGCCGGAGGGTAAATGCCGTGACCTCCCAGTCTCCAAGCTGTGTCGGACCATCGGTGAGGCCAGAAAGCGGTTTTCAACCCAGTAACCTCCAGACTCCCAAAGTTTTATTTTGGGCACAAAAAAAGCCACCTAATTTTTAGATGGCCTCATATGCTCAGATGTGAGTTTGATTGTGCATTTTACGAAATGGGGATTTTCCCTTTACATTTCGGGCAGTAAAGCAACTTTCATTGTGCATCTGGAACCCACACCCTATAAGAACTCCCATACCCGAAGGTGCCAGATCCTAAGTCTGGTGCGTCTGCCAATTCCGCCACTCTCGCAGATGGTTCTACTGTTCAAAAAGCAAACCCCGCTTTCACGGG
>Ga0209123_1000772_pt1 | contig 37158 bp, 27 predicted proteins | sample BarGraIncu00431A_FD_184500 | JGI IMG/M metagenome (GOLD analysis project Ga0209123, IMG submission 184500) | Arctic peat soil microbial communities from Barrow, Alaska, USA - Barrow Graham LP Incubations 004-31A (SPAdes) (version 2) | ecosystem: Environmental > Terrestrial > Soil > Wetlands >... | reverse complement strand
GGCAATCATCCGCATTAAAAATCTGCTTGTCCGGACAATTATTGGGTTTAACCCCGAGGAGCGGGTAAACCGGCAGGATGTGATCATTAATATTGAAATTGAGGTTGATGTCTCCAGGGCTGTCAGTGCCGATCTTCCGGATGAAATTTATAACTACAAGGCAATCACCAAGGCAATAATCGCATTTGTATCAGAAAGTAAGTTTAATCTGCTTGAAAAATTAACAAACGAAGTTTTGCAATTGGTTATGCAGGACGAGCGTGTACTGCATGCGAAGGTTGAAATCGACAAACCCCATGCACTTCGCTTTTCAGAGTCTGTTTCGGTTGAATTGGAGGCCAGACGATGAAGAAACATGAATGCATCATTGGAATAGGTTCGAATATTAATCCGACAAAGAACATTGCTGCTGCACTATTTTTCTTGCGGCAGGAACAGGAATTTGTATCTGTTTCTTCATTGATCAAAACCTCTCCCATCGGCATTCCCGATCAATCCGATTTTCTGAATGGAGCTGCAAAGATTTTAACGATGATGGAAATAGCTGATTTTAAGAGCTATCTTAAAGATATTGAGGACCGGTTAAAACGCGATCGCACAGCTCCAAAATATGGTCCCCGAACCATTGATCTCGACATCGTTATTTGGGATGGCGAAATCATTGATCCGGATTATTATAGCCGCGATTTTTTAAAAAAGGCTGTTGATGAAATTCAGTTGTCTTAAATCTTATAGTTCAAATTAGAAGGAAGGAATTTCTCCACATATTCGACCGGCACATTTTTACGGCGTGCAAAGTCGGTAACCTGATCTTTTGCAATACGCTCCAAACCAAAATAGACAGAATCGCGATGGGCAAAATACTGGCCGCAAACCGAGGCTGTCGGGTACATTGAGAAGTGCTCTGTAAGGTGAATATCTGCTTTTTCGGTGGCTCCCAGCAAATCAAACAAGACCTGCTTTTCGGAATGTTCGGGACATGCTGGATAACCTGCAGCCGGACGAATTCCCTGGTATTTGCAGTTAATCAGATCAAGCGCCGAGAGGTTTTCATCGGGCGCATATGCCCAAAACTCTTTTCTCACTCTTTCGTGAAGTCGTTCTGCAAATGCCTCAGCAAGTCGGTCGGCCAATGATTCCAGCAATATCGCCTGGTAATCATTCCCATCTTTTTTGAATTTTTCAACCCATTCAGCAACACCGATTCCGGCGGTAACTGCAAATCCGCCACAATAATCGGCAAGACCCGAACTTTTTGGCGCCACGAAATCGCTCAGGCAATAATTGGGCAGGCCAGAACTTCTTTTTTGCTGCTGACGCAAATGGCAGAACTTTCCAACAAGAGTTTGGCGACTTTCGTCCGAATATAGCTCAATATCATCTCCATTTGAGTTGGCAGGCCAGATTCCGAAAATCCCTTTTGCGGTGATCATCTTTTTAGCAATGATTTCATCGAGGAAATTATTTGCTTCGTCATACAGTTTCCGTACTTCAGCTCCCTGATTCGGATCGTCGAGAATGGCCGGAAATTTTCCCCTGAACTCCCAGGCAAGGAAGAAAAAAGTCCAGTCGATATCGCGTCTCAGCTCTTCGATCGGATAATCATCAAATACTTTAATTCCTTTAAATGCCGGGGAATAAACCATTGATTCATTCCACTCCGGCTTGAATTTATTGGCTCTTGCTTCAGCGATTGTAAGATATTCTTTGGGTTTTTTAGCACTGTGCGTTGCGCGAAGTTCCTTATACTCACTTTTGATCGATGCAAGATAATCAACATCTTCAGTCAAAAGGTTTGCGACTACCTGAACAGCACGTGAGGCATCTTTCACATAGACAACCGTATTGCTGTATTCGGGCGCAATTTTTACTGCTGTATGTATTTTGGAAGTAGTAGCACCACCAATCATTAGAGGAATCTTAAATCCGCGACGTTCCATTTCATGCGCTACGTGAGCCATCTCTTCGAGCGATGGTGTAATCAGACCACTTAGCCCGATAATATCTACATTCTCTTCAATGGCCTTATTCAGAATAGTTTCAGCAGGAACCATCACGCCAAGATCGATCACATCGTAATTGTTGCAGGCTAAAACTACACCGACAATATTCTTTCCGATATCATGCACGTCACCCTTGACCGTTGCAAGCAGAATTTTCTTTTTTACGGTCGGTGCTTGTTTCAGATCGAGTTTATCCTGCTCGATATAAGGCTGTAAGAAAGCAACCGCTTTTTTCATTACGCGGGCCGACTTAATCACCTGTGGCAGAAACATCCTTCCGCTGCCAAACAAGTCCCCTACCCTGTTCATCCCATCCATCAGCGGTTCTTCAATCACCCTGATGGCACTATTGTATTCCGGAAGCACTTCGACAATATCTTCTTCAATGAAATCGGTGATGCCTTTAACAAGCGCGTGTTGAATACGCTCAATTACCGGCAAGGAACGCCATTCTTCGATTTTCTCTTCCTTTTTTTCGCCCTCTTTCATGGTTTCAGAAAAAGCCAGAATCCGTTCCGTCGCATCAGGTCTACGATTGAGAATGACATCTTCGACATATTCAAGCAAATCTTTGGGGATCTCGTCATAAATCTGCAACATTCCCGGATTGACAATTCCCATGTCAAGTCCGGCTGCGATTGCATGATAAAGAAACACCGAATGAAATGCTTCACGTAGTGTATTATTTCCGCGGAAAGAGAAGGAAACATTTGATATACCTCCACTTACTTTCGCGTAAGGAAGGTTTTCCTTGATCCACCTTGTGGCATTGATAAAGTCGAGTGCGTAATTATTGTGCTCCTCAATTCCGGTTCCAACGGTTAAAACGTTTGGATCGAAAATGATATCCTGTGGCGGAAAGTGAACTTCATCAACCAGAATATGGTAAGCCCGCTCGCAAATGCTGATGCGCTGTTCGAAAGTTGAAGCCTGTCCTTTTTCATCGAAGGCCATCACAACAGCGGCAGCACCGTATTGTTTTATTTTATGGGCACGTTCTTTGAAGTTCTCCTCCCCTTCTTTCAGACTGATTGAATTTACAATTGCCTTTCCCTGCAGACATTGCAGACCGGCTTCGATGACAGACCATTTCGATGAATCTACCATCACCGGAAGTTTGGCAATATCAGGTTCAGACATTACGAGGTGAAGAAAGCGAACCATCTCTTTTTCAGCATCGAGCATCGCATCGTCCATGTTCACATCGATCACCTGTGCGCCACCTTCTACCATTTCGCGGGCAATTGCAAGCGCTTCTTCATACTTTTCCTCTCGGATCAGTCTTGCAAATTTGATTGAACCGGCGACATTACAACGTTCGCCGATGTTTACAAAGTTAGAGGTTTTAGCAACAGTCAATGGTTCCAATCCACTTAAACGGGTTGCGATATCGGGATGACTGCGTTTGTGGGGCTTAAACTTGGCTGCCATTTTTGCCAGTTCACGAATGTGTTCAGGCGTCGTTCCGCAACATCCGCCGATGATATTAACCATACGGTTTTCGAAGAAGCTCTGAACGTGAAGTCCCATTACTTCAGGGGTCTCATCATATTCTCCAAACTGGTTGGGTAAACCTGCATTCGGATGGGCACTAATGTAAAATGGCGCTTTACGGCTTAATTCCTCTAGGTATGGACGCAAATCTTTCGCTCCCAACGAGCAGTTGAGTCCTATCGTTAACAAATCAATGTGTGATAAAGAGTTGAGAAATGCTTCAACGGTTTGTCCTGATAGCGTTCGGCCACTTTTATCGGTAATCGTACCCGAAATCATCACTTCTTTCCTGATCTTCCTGCTCTCCAGTACCTCTTCAATAGCCATCATTGCTGCTTTGGCATTCAACGTATCGAAGATCGTCTCAACAAGAAGGATGTCAACTCCACCGTCGAGTAACCCTTCGACCTGCTCGCGATAGGAATCTTTCATATCGGCAAATGTGATAGCCCTGTATCCCGCATCGTTTACATCGGGAGACATCGAACATGTTTTGTTGGTTGGCCCGATTGCACCGGCAACGTAGCGTGGTTTTTCGGGTGTTGAATATCTTGCAGCAGCTGTGCATGCAATTTGAGCCGAAGATTTATTCATCTCATAAACATGTGCTTCCATGCCATAATCAGCTTGCGAAACACGTGTTGCATTAAACGTATTTGTTGCTACGATGTCTGCACCGGCTTCGAGAAATGCTTCATGGATATGCTGAATCACTGAAGGACGGGTAATTGAAAGCAGATCGTTATCTCCTTTGAGGGGCGATGTCCAGTTAGCAAACCGTTCACCACGGAAATCCTCTTCTGTCAATTTAACCCGCTGAATCATTGTTCCCATCGCTCCGTCGAGGATCAGAATCCGATGTTTCAGTTCTTGTCGTATATTGCTTTCGTTAACCATTTTGCTGTTTTATATGCTTCAAATCAAACAAAGTCTAACTCACCTGTTCTAAATCATAACAAGCGAACGCATCATTTTGATCTGAATTTTAAATTTCGTGCAAATATCGACAGGAAAAGGGGATTTAACAAATGCTGTTTTTCAATATCTCTCTTGCAATCAATATCCCATTTACAGAGGCTTGCATCAAGCCGCGCGTAAGTCCTGCCCCATCACCGCCAAAATAGAGGTTTTTGACTGCCGCACTCTGGAAAGTCTTGTCCACTTTGATAATATTGGAGTAGAACTTGACTTCAACGCCGTAAAGCAATGTTTCGTCGCTCGCCAGACCTGGACTTACCTTATCCAGGGCGCGAATCATTTCGATGATATCCAGTAAAATGCGATGAGGTAATACGAGGCTTAGATCACCGGGAACAGCGTCTTTCAATGTTGGAATGATGTTATTTCGGTACAATCGTTCAGGTGTAGTTCTTCGTCCGCGCACCAGATCGCCAAATCGCTGAACCAGGATTTTATTGCGTGTCAACATATTTGCGAGTCTAGCAATATGGTGACCATATTCGATGGGGGCATTAAATGGTTCAGTGAATTTTTGTGAGACTAAAAGGGCGAAATTGGTGTTGTCACTTTTCAAATCCTTGTAACTATGTCCATTGACGACAGCCAGGTTTCCATCGTAATATTCAGACGAAACAAATCCGCCCGGGTTGGAGCAAAAAGTCCGCACTTTATCGTCGAAGAATCGTGTGTAATGAACCAGTTTGGCCTCGTAAAAATTATCATTGATATCCTGCATGATTTCGTTCCGGCATTCGAGACGGACACCGATATCAACGATTCCCGTCTCAGTAGGTATGTGTTGTATATCACACTGGTGCATCAACCAATTGGAACCTTCGCGACCGACAGCTACAACGACTTTTTCTGCATAATAGGACTCCTTCGTACATTTTACCCCTTCAACCTGATTCTGATTGATGATAAACTCCTCGACCGGAGAATTGAACCGCACTTCTACCCCACTGTTTGTGAGATGGTCAAAAATTGCATGATACAATTGCTGCGTTTTTTCGGTGCCCAGATGCCGGACCGGACAAGGCACCAGTTTGAGATTCGCTTCGATCGATTTTCTTCTGATTTCGCGCATGGCCGGGGTTTCCGTAGCTCCATGAATTTTCGAATCCGCACCAAACTTCAGGTAAATGTCATCGGTATAACTGATCATTTCCATGGTTTGTTCCACACCAATATAGTCAGGAAGATTGCCACCAACTTCATGCGAAAGGGATAATTTACCGTCGGAATAGGCGCCTGCACCTGCCCAACCTGTTGTTATCGAACAAGGTTTGCAGTTAATACAAGTGCCTCCGTTTGTATGTTTTGGACATTTACGGTGTTTGATGTCCCGCCCCTTTTCGAGGATAAGAATTTTGAGCGTTGCACGTTCTTTTACCAGTTCATAGGCCGTGAAAATTCCGGCTGGTCCTGCCCCAACAATGATGACATCGTATACCATTCAATCAAAAGATTAAAGTTGAAATATTGATCGCCTGCCCTTACAATCAAAAGGATCAGGCAAACCGGGCAAAGGTAGAGATATTTTTTCTACATTTGAATCCTCCATAATTCCATAAAATAAACAAAATGAAACCTTCGAAAATCTCAGCAGCTTTTTTGTTCCTGCTGATTGCCCCTTTATTGTCGATGTCGCAGAATGAAAATACTGACCTCAGTATGATTTACAGGATCAAACAGGAAGGTTTAAAAAATTCAGGCATTGAAGACCTCGCCTTTTGGTTGACCGATTTTGTTGGTCCAAGGCTAACTGGTTCAACGGGAAACAACCGCGGAAACGAATGGGCAAAGAAAAAAATGGAAGAACTTGGTTTCCAAAATGTAAGAATTGAAGCTGCAAGAGATTTCAGTCGTGGAGGCTGGGACAACCTGAAGACATATGCTGCAATTACCGCTCCGTATTATACAAATTTTGCCTGTAATCCGGTAGCCTGGACCGGAAGTACAAAAGGAATTATAAAAGGGGAAGTTGTGCTATTGGATGTAAAATCTGATTCCGATCTGGTAAAATATAAGGGAAAATTATCCGGAAAAATTGTTCTGATGCCTACCACCGCAACTTATGAGATCAGTTATGAACCTTTGGCAAGCCGTTTAACAGATGCTCAGCTTAAGGATATTTCAATGTCATCAACTTCTCCGAGACGAAGACAAAATGTTGATTTTGCAACGATGTCTGCACAGAGAGCGTTACGACTTAAAATAGCTGAATTCCTCACTGCGGAAGGAGTAGCTGTCATTCTTAATAATTCAGGATCTTATAATGTTCCAAGGTCAACTGGTGCAAATTACACATCAGGAACGAAGGAACCAATTGCAGAACTGAATCTCCCGAATGAAGATTATGGAAGGATGGAACGGCTGATACGTCATAATGTCCCTGTTGAGATGGAAGTAGAAATTCAGAATAAATTTTTTGATAGTCCAGCAGTTTTTAATGTGATCGGCGAATTACCCGGTACAGATAAACTGCTTAAAAATGAAGTTGTTTTGTTGGGGGCCCACATCGATTCGTGGCATGGAGGAACAGGTGCAGCAGATAATGCATCAGGTTGTGTTGTCATGCTTGAAGCACTGCGAATCCTTAAAAACCTCGATGTTGCACCACGAAGAACGATCCGGGTTGCACTTTGGGGAGGCGAAGAACAGGGATTGAACGGATCGAGGGGGTATGTGGAAAAATACCTGGTTGATCCGAAAACGAAGGAACACAAACCTGATTTTGACAAGTTTGCAGGATACTTTAATATGGATAACGGATCGGGTAAATACCGGGGAATCTATTTGCAGGAAAATGAGCTTGTCAGGCCGATCTTTGAAGAGTGGCTCAAGCCATTTGCTGATATGGGTACTTCCACCGTCGCGATAAAGGAATACCTCTGGAACCGACCATCTTTCATTTGATGCTGTCGGCTTGCCTGGATTTCAATTCATACAGGATGAAATAGAATATGGCCGCGGATATCACACAACGATGGATACCTACGAAAGACTGGTAATGGCAGATCTTAAGCACAATGCGGTGATCACTGCTTCATTTGTTTATAATGCTGCCATGCGTAATGCAAAATTGCCTGCAAAACCAGTGATGAAACCAAAACCTGAAAGTGCTCCGAAATTGCCATAATCAAAATTACTACATTGTTGGGATCATAAAACCAGTCTTGTAGCTTCCGTTTGTACAAATTAGGCGAATTGTTCGTTGTGAATTATTTTTTAAGAACTTTGTATTTTGAATAATTCAATACAAGAGGAGAATCATATGAAGATGAGTAAAATGGTGATTAGTGAAATTTTGAAAGATAAAAAAGCGGTGTTTTTTGATATGGATGGTGTGCTTTATGATTCGATGGGAGCTCATGCCGATGCCTGGAATAATGCGTTTCGGTTTTATGGAATTGATTTTCCACAGGAGAAAGTTTACGAAAACGAGGGTCGTACAGCACAATCTACCATCAACCTGGTCTACCGGCAAAATGAAGAAAGAGATGCAACTGAAACAGAGATCAATCAGATTTATTCAAAAAAGACGGAACTGATTGATTTTCTTCCTGATATCGTTCCTTTCAAAGGCGCCAAAAAATTAATGGAATATCTTGCGAAACAGGGTATTGCTATTTGGGTTGTTACAGGTTCATCGCAGGGAAAGTTTTTGGATGCATTGCTGAACGATTTTGATGGATATGTTTCAGAAGACCAGGTTATTTCTGGAAATGATGTTAAACAAGGAAAACCAAATCCTGAACCATATTTGATGGCTTTGAAGAAATCGGGATTTAATTCCTCGGAAGTGATTGTAATCGAAAATGCTCCTTTGGGAATACTCAGCGCAAAAGCTGCTGGGATTTTTACAGTTGCCATCAACACCGGTATTCTGGACGACAGTGTTTTGTTAGATTCGGGAGCAGATCTGGTTTACCAGGATTGGAACGAACTCAATTCGGACATTTGATTTTATGATCGGTGGAAGTAAGTTTTTTTGGATGAACGTCAGTATTTTGTACTTTTAGAGTCAAAATATACCATAACAAACTTATCACATCCAAATGAAGAAGTTAATCGTTTTAGCATCATTGATGATGACTTTACTCCTGAGCGCAATTGGCCAGGAAAAAGGTTGGAAGGGATCATCTGTCGATTTTAAACATGGCAAACTAAAGGTTTCTGAAAATAAAAGGTTTCTTGTTTTCGAAGATGGAACACCTTTCTTCTATTTGGGTGATACTGGATGGGAGCTGTTTCATCGTTTAAATAAGGCGGAGACCGAAAAATATCTGGAAAATCGTCGCGATAAAGGATTTACTGTGATCCAGGCGGTTGCACTTGCAGAGCTTGACGGATTGAATACCCCAAACGCCGAAGGAAATAAACCATTAATTGATAACGATCCGCTAAAACCAAATGAAGCCTATTTTGCCCATGTGGACTGGGCGATAAAAAAGGCAGGTGAAAAAGGTATTTTCATTGGACTTCTTCCAACATGGGGTGATAAAGTTGATCAGCAGTGGGGAAAAGGACCGATGATTTTCAACACGGAAAACGGTTTTCAATATGGAAAATGGATTGGCAATCGTTACAAAGACTATCCCAATATTATCTGGATCAACGGGGGAGACCGCGATGGTGGTGGTAAGAATAAAGAGATCTGGGAAGCAATAGCACATGGGATAAAATCGATGGATAAGAATCATTTGATGACCCTCCATCCCTGGGGAGAAAGAAGTTCATCGGAGTGGTTTCAGGAAAGCGACTGGCTAGATTTCAACATGTGTCAGACCGGACATGGACAGCGAAGTTATGCCATCTTTAAAAGAGTCCTTGTTCGCGATTATAATCTGAAACCGGTCAAACCATGTTTCGATGGGGAGCCACGTTACGAGGATCATCCGGTTGGATGGAAACCCGAAATTTTAGGATGGTTTGACGATGCAGATGTCCGCCAGGCGATGTATTGGGACCTCTTTAGTGGCGGATTTGGACATACGTATGGTTGTCATCCGATCTGGCAAATGCTGGCTCCGGGACGCGAAGCAATAGGATTCGCCCGTCATAACTGGACAGAAGTTCTCGATTTGCCGGGTGCCTGGGATCTGATTCACGCACGACGCCTGATGGAATCCCGACCTTTTATTTCCAGAATGCCCGATCAGTCGTTGATTGTCCCTGCTTATTTCCCTGAAACAGATTTTGTTGTAGCAACAAGAGGTGATGGTTACGCGATGGTTTATTTTCCAACAGGTTGGGATGCAACCATTCAATTGGATAAAATAGGAGCCAAATCGATTAACGCATGGTGGTTCGATCCACACAATGGAGAAGCTAAATTAATCGGGAATATTCCGGGAACGGGTACCAAGGCATTTACGACTCCAACAAAGGGGCGTGGTAACGATTGGATTCTTGTCCTTGATGATGCCTCTAAAAATTTCAAGGAACCGGGTCAATAGCATCTAAAGTTAATCTCTTAGTTTATAAGCCTTATGAAAAATTTCAAGTTGAAATTTCTGATCTCTATTTTTACTTTTATAATTGTCTTAAATCAAACATCGGTATTAGCTCAGGAAAGCAATTGGACCCACTTCAGAGGAACGAATCTTGATGGCATATCGTTAGACAAACAGGTTCCCATGGTCTGGAGTGATACGACAAATGTGATCTGGAAAGCGGAGATCCGCGGAAAAGGATGGTCTTCTCCGGTTGTCTACGGAAATAAGGTTTGGGTTACCACGGCAACTGTTGATGGTAAAGAGATGTCCGCAGTTTGTGTTGATTTTAAGTCCGGAAAGGTGTTATTTGATATTCTCCTTTTTAAACAGGAAAGTATCTATGAGAAACATTCAATCAATACTTATGCGACCCCGACACCCTGTATTGAGCAAGGTTTTGTATACCTGAATTTTGGAAGTTCAGGAACAGCATGTGTCAATACAACTGATGGCAAGATTGTGTGGAAAAGGAATGATTATAAAGTAGAACATGTTCAGGGAACGGGTGCTTCTCCAATGCTTTACAAGGATTTTTTGATTGTTCATTATGAAGGTACCGATCAACAATTTATAGTCGCACTGAATAAAAGAACCGGCGAAACTGTTTGGCATACCGACCGGCCGAAAGAATGTTATGACCCGCTTCAGCCGATCGGCAAAAAAGCATATGTCACACCAATCGTAGTAAATGTTGCCGGGCGTGATCTGTTAATTTCCAATGGCGCCGCAGTATGCATCGCTTATGAAGTTCAAACCGGGAAAGAAGTTTGGCGGGTTATCCAGGGCGAAGATTCCACCATCGCGATGCCTTTTGCTGAAGATGGCATGGTCTACTTTTATACAAGTTTTGTTACTCCGGCAGATGGAGAGAAATATGCTGAATTATTGGCTGTTGATCCCACAGGTTCCGGAGATGTTTCTAAAACACATGTTCTCTGGCGAGTAAAGACCCCAATTTTGCAGTTGCTTACTCCGTTAATCAAAAATGGAGTTATTTACACAGTTGATAGCCGGAATAACCTGATTGCAATTGATGCAAAGACAGGCGTCAGTTTATATACCAAAAGGTTGAAAGACAAATACAATTCGTCACCGGTTTATGCCGGCGGACGGATTTATTTTACTTCGGTGAAAGGCGAGACCCTTGTTATGAAAGCAGGTCGCACGCTCGAAATTTTGGCAGAGAATCAGTTACCCAGCGAAATCTATGCCACACCGGCAATCGCAAATCATTCCATGATTATCCGTAATGAGTCAACGCTTTACCGGATTGGGGTGAAATAGTAGTTCTTGCAAAGTCGCTAAGAACGCAAAAGAATTATATTATTCCTCTGTGTCCTTAGCGTGCTTAGCGAGACAAATTACGATTGCGAATAAATCGCAGCGAACACTGGTGCAAAAGCTTCCAGTTTTGTTTTTCCAAATACAGTTGGCTTGTTTGAATTGTATTCGGAAGTCATTTCACCACTCCGCATGGCAGCACCCATTTCAGCGTAGTTTTTGGCGATTTCTTCGGATAACCCTGCCTGAACCAGCGCTGCAAAAGTGTCCTCATCTTTGAAATCGATCCATGGAAGTTCTAGTTTACCTATGGCTTTCCCCAAAATAGCTGCGACCTGGTTGGTGGTTTTTTCGTCGCCTATAACATACCGGATACTTTTACCTTTGAATGATAATCCCAATAATTCTTCAGCTGCGGCATCAGCAATATCGTCGGTATGGACCAATGTCAGCGTTGTCCCGTCGCCATAATTCCCGCCAATAATTCCCATGTGTTTGATCATTCCTATGTTTCCAAAGAAATTTTGAAAGAAAAATCCGGCACGAAGGTGTTTGACATTCACTCCATCTAATCCGTTCAGCGCCTTTTCAGCAAAGTATAACCCGCTGACTGGGCCACATCCGTCGGGCATATGCGCCCCGATACTGCTGAGGTCGACCACATTTTTCACGCCTGCAGCCTTAATGGCGGCTGCGTAGTTTTCACCAATGCCGGCAATGTATTTTTTCCAGTCACCGGCACCAAAATTTGGTGGTACCATTGTATAAACGGCATCAGCACCGGTGAATGTCTTAGTCAAAAACCCGATATCTTCCACCGAGCCAATCGCGGCTTTGGCTCCAAGCGCTTCAATTTGTGATGTTTTCTCTGCTTTGCTGCTAATAATAGTTACGCTATGGCCAGCATCAACTAATTTCTGTGCAAGCGTTTTGCTGATATTTCCCAATGAACCTGTTACAACGTATTTCATAGCATCTGTTTTTAATTGTGTTGGATTAAAACGTTGATACCGTATAAAAGTTCAAAAAGATTTGATCATTAGTTGATTCTCGCCCGGTTCCTCTGTGCCTTAAATTTCCATTAAGTTCCTCACCTGCTCACTATAACTGCGTCCTGTAATCAATTTGGTTTGGGTAATATCGTCCATTTTAACCACGAACCGGCTACTGAAATGTTTATCGATTTCCTTAATCCGGCTAATATTCACAAGCAGTGACCGATGAATACGCAGAAACTTGTCACCCAGCTTGTCTTCGAGGCTTTTCAGCGGAAAATCACACAGGTAAGTTTTCCCGTCTTTGGCGTGGATCGTCACATATTTCTCTTCAGCTGAGAAATAAGTGACGTCTTCAATCCGAACGAAAAGCATCCGGTCGCCCAGTTTAACGGGAATTGTTGTGATCTCTTTTTTCGGCGCCTGGCTGATATAGTTGTCAATGATCCGAAGAAGATCCTGTTTATCCGAATTGCGTTTGAGAATATCAAGCTTTTCGATTGATTTTTGGATGCGCTCAGGCTTGACAGGTTTTACGATGTAATCAATACTGTTGGTTTCGAAGGCTTTGAGCGCAAATTCGTCAAAAGCAGTGCAGAAAATTACAACCGGGGAATGGCTTGTTTGCTGTAACACTTCGAAACCGTTGAGGCTGGGCATCTGAATATCCAGAAATACAAGATCAGGTTTCAGTCTGTCGATCATTTCGCGGCACTCAATTCCATTCTGCGCCTCGCCAATCAGTTCAATCCTGTCTGGATGTTCCGCCAATAGCTTTTTGAGACGGTCACGTGCGGGTTGTTCGTCATCAGCTATCAGGGTGCGGTATTTTTCGGTCGTTTGATTCATTTCAATCTTATTTTTCAAATAGTTTCTGCTACAAACGGCAAGCTTAGTTCAATATATTTTTCCGGTTGATTGTTCCAGTTAATGGTGGCCTTCGAACCGTAAAGCAACACGATTCGCTCCTGTGTATTCTGGATGCCAAAGCCCGAAAGTGGGCCGTCAGGGAATGCAGGTCCGTTGTCATAAACCCTGATGTTTAGTTGATTGCCTTCATTGGTAATTACAATTCTGATCATTCCGTTTTCGGTGATCTGCGATAACCCATGTTTGATCGAATTCTCAACCAAAGGCTGTATCAGCAATTGCGGGATTTGTATGTCCATTAATTCAGGTTCACAGTCGATTTCAAAGTTAAGACGGTCGCCAAACCGCACTTTTTCGATTTCGAGGTACGTCCGGGTGGCGTTCAATTCTTCCGTAAGCGAGTTTAACTGCTTTTGTTCCCGGTTAATCGCATATTTGAAAAAATCAGAGAGCGTCAATGCCATTTGCTCTGTTTTCCGGGCATCTGTAGTTGCCAGACTTGCAATCGAATTCAATGCATTGTAAAGAAAGTGCGGGTTGATTTTGGCCCGAAGTGACTGCAGTTCGGCTTGTTTTTGAAGTTCACCCATTTGGGCTAACTCCACATCTTTTTTCCTTATAATGTTTTCTGAGTTTTTTCTTGTAAAGATCAAAAAGGCTCGAGCGATTCCGATAAGACAAGTAAATTGGATTACTGTCTGTAAAATACTGGAAATGATAATAGTCGATCGCTTAATAGGTGTAAATTGTATTAAAATGAGATAAAGTATCAATGTGATAATTAACGTTGATAATAACGGAACAATAATATGAAGAAGAAGATTATCATTTTCCATTAATATAACACGCTCAATAAGATACATGATAATGAGAAATATTAAACCTAAAAGAAATATGCCTAAAATGGAAATTGCAATATAATTTACGATATCAGTTTCTTTAAATAAAAATATAAAAGAATACAATTGAATAATTGTGACATAAATAGTAATAGAAGTCAAAACCAACAGACCTTGTTTTAGAAAAGTTCTGATCTCGTAATTATGGGATTTAAAATTTCCTGACTTAAACAAAATAACCACAAACGTCAAGGAAAGTAGTATGGCAAACAAATTTGCCAGAAGTGGCAGATGATACTTAATTATTGTACTTTTTAAACTGTAGGACTTATAAATATCTATATCAAAATCTTTTGAATACAGCTTTTTAATAATCTCAAAATCTAGCCGATTAAATGTTACAAATTCCGGTTTTAATTCAGTAAATATTGAACCAGGTATAGGTCTCGCACTTTCTTGGTCACCTCTAAATGTAACCAGTGAACGGAGCGTATAATAGTAAATGACTTTCCTTCTTGCAACAAAATCAGATTCCGGTGGAATGTTTAAAACAACAGACCTATTTAAATTCTTAACATTATTGTCCAGACCTCTAATGATTTTATTCATTTCCTTCTCTCTGTCAGGCATGTTTATCTTAACTATAAGATTTGCATTTCCTTTCGTAGTCAGTGAAACATGCCATTTGTCAATCAATACATTCAAAGTTTCAACCAGTTCTTTGAAAATCATAGAATCTTGCTTTGTGGGATACCCTTGAAGTTGAATTAGTATGTTTGAATAATATCTTATTGGAGTGCCATCGTTCAAAAATTTGGTAGTAATCTGTTCTTCTACCTGTTTGTTTATATCAGTACTTAATTCCTCTTTACAGGAATATAGAATGCAGATCAAAACAAGAAGCATTAAAATAATTCGTTTCATGTTATTTTAATTAAAGGTTTCAGCAAAAGAAACCTTTCGTCAGCCAATTTAAATTAATAATCCGACAAGCTGCATTATGAACAGGATAAACTGCAAATAAAATGCTCGGTGAAGGAATTTTCTGAAATAGCTATGGATCTTTCGGATGATTCCCTCAAATTCTATCGCCAAAGTTCCAGCTAATTCGTATTTTTCGGAATCTAAAATCTACAACTATGCGATTAAAATTGTTATTGATTATTTGTTTGATGATTGGCACCCTTTCGTTGACGAAGGTGATGGCGCAGGGTCCTTACAAGGCGACCTGGGAGTCGCTCGACAGCCATAAGATGCCGCAATGGTACGATGATGCCAAAGTCGGGCTTAGCATGCACTGGGGTGTTTATTCTGTTCCGGCGTGGGCTCCCCGAGAAAAGGGAATCTCGTATGCCGAATGGTATGGTAACCGGATGAAAGAGGTTGGGAATCCTACAGTCGCCTACCACAAGGAGAACTATGGCGAGAACTTCACCTATGATGACTTTATCCCCAAATGGAAAGCCGAAAACTACAACCCAACCGAATGGGCAAAGTTTGCCAAAAAGATGGGGGCCAATTATATTTTCATCACATCTAAACACCACGACGGTTTCTGTTTGTGGCCCACCAAATACACCGATCGCAATGCGATGAAGATGGGTCCCAAGAAAGATTTGCTCGGTCAATTTTTCACAGCCGGACGTAAAGAAAACCTGAAAGTCGGATTGTATTACTCACTTTATGAGTGGTATAACCCGTTATATACTGGGAAAGATATTCCATATGCGGGATTGAAAAAGGTGAACAACTATGTCGATGATTATATGATCCCACAGATCAAGGAACTTATCGATTTGTACCATCCTGACTTTTTCTTCTTCGACGGAGAGTGGGACCACCCCGAATCGTTCTGGAAAATGAAAGAGGTGGTGGCTTACTATTACAACGAAGCTGCCAAACGGAACCAGGAGGTTTTTGTGAACGACCGGTTTGGCAAAGATGAACGTGGCAAACACGGCGATTTGTACAATGTGGAATACAGTTATGATGATGGAAGTTTAGGTATCCTGACGCACAAATGGTCTTTCTGGCAGGGAATTGCGAAAACTTTCGGCTATAACCAGGATACCGATATGGAAGATTGCATGAGTCCTAAGGAATTCATCGATAAAGTGGTTGACGGAGTGAGTCGCAATGGTAATTTTGATATCAATGTTGGTCCGACAGCGGCAGGTATCATTCCGGAATATGAACAACATCCATTGCTCAAATTGGGTGATTGGCTAAAGGTTAACGGTGAAGCAATTTACGGAACACGGGTATGGAAAACCCAGGTTGAAGGAGATGCACGGTTTACATCGAAAGGTGATTACGCCTATGCGATCTTCTTGAAATGGCAGGGTGATCAATTCAAAACGAAATCGGTAAAACCGGTTGAGGGTTCGAAAATTACGATGCTGGGTGTTCCGGGCGATCTTGCCTGGACATGGAACGAAACCAGTGGCCTGACCATCACCTATCCGAAACAGAAAGCACGGCCAACTTCGTGCAGTTATGCATGGTCATTCAAAATCAAGGTGAAATAGTTATTTGATAGATTTTGGAAAAGGTGCTTCAGGAATGGGGCACCTTTATATGGATTCAGACCTGTCAGGTTTCCAAAACCTGACAGGTCTTTCGTTTATAGTACGGGTTGTTTTTTTATCTCATTGACTGCCAACTTTCGTGCCAGTATGTCAGCATAGTATTTACGGGCAGTATTCATCAGTGTGAGGGCTGTAATGAACAGGGGAGGAGCGTCTTCCGTTTTTGCCATCGCAAGCACATAGGCTGTAAAATCGCTGTATAGCTTCAGCATTTCTTTGCGGACGACTTTCATATTGTAGGTTTCGGTCATCGATTCGGTTACCATGCGGCCTCCAAAGAGAATTTTGAAATTTTCGTTGGCAACCTTGATGCGCGTAACATACCTTCCAAGGTTCAAAAGTGCAACGGAGCTTGCATATTTTTCACTTTCGAGTTCATTCAAAAGCTTATCAATACCGATTGTTTCGGCCTCGAAGCCGAGTTTACCAAGATCTTTAAACGGTCTGAACAGATTTTTCAGCGATTTACTTGCTGTAACCTCTTCCGGATCATCGGAAAGTGCATAAGGTTTGAGCGCCACCGAAAATACCTTAAGTGACTTGTCGCGAACGGTATCGGAACTGGCAATTTTTTCAGTCTCATCGTTCTTTTGAGCCTGCGCAAGCGCCTTCAGATAAATAGCAGATTTCGTAGTAATTTGCCTTACATAGTGACTGTAAGGGGCATCGGTTAGCATCGCCGGAGCGATAGTTGCCAGGTCTTCCTCATGCCTGTTCATCAATTGACCAGCTTCCATGTTGGTCAAATCATAAATTCTTAATGCTTCGAGTTTAATGGTCATGATTAATTTTTTTAAAATATAAATAATTACCTAATATACGAAATATCTAATCTGTTTTGGGGAATATTTAATGAAAAAAGGCATTAAGGAGCAAAATAATTGCAAAAAAAGTGAATAAAGGCACAAAAAGCCTGTAAATAGTCGCAAATAAAAATAAAACGGCTCGTACACGAGTACCGGACGGGCTCAACTGAAAAAATAATGGCCGTCAACACCACCGTTTTGTCAGAATCAGATTTGAACCACGTCGTTAACACCACCGGACGGGCTCAACTGAAAAAATATTGACCGTCCGCACCACCGTTTTATCAGAACCAGATTTGAACCAGGTCGTCAACACCACCGGACGGGCCCAACCAGAAAAATAATGACCGTCCACACCACCGTTTTGTCAGAACCGGAATTGAACCAGGTCGTCAACACCACCGGACGGGCCCGACTGAAAAAATATTGACTGTTCACACCACCGTTTTGTCGGAATCAGATTTGAACCAGGTCGTCAACACCACCGTTCTGGGCCAACCGGAAAAATATTGACCGTCCGCACCACCGTTTTATCAGATCCAGATTTGAAACAGGTCGTCCACACCACCGGACGGGCCCGACAGGAAGAATATTGGCTGGAATTAAGTAGAAATGAATCAAACTGAAAAAACTGATCTAGAATTTAAGCGATGATTGGTTAAACTCAATTATTAACTAGAAGTGCTTTATTCAGTAAATAAAATTTTTCTCCCAGTTTAAGATCTTCGAGAGTAAAAGAGAAAGTAAAGGTGTTTGAAAATAGATTATTATCCTCATCTTCCGGATCAAATTGTTTTGTAATGGTGAGGTCGCTATTTTCAAAACCTTTTTCAATTGCGTACCTAAGATAGACCTTTGCTCTTCCTTTTTCCTGTTTGAATTTTTCAATTATAAGGAATTGTTTCAAATCATTCAGATCAATAAAAACTGTTAATAAGAGTACGTTAAATCTATGAACAAATGTGTTTTTATCTTTCGTAGGCCATGTCCCATCTTTTACTATCAAGTACTTGATAAAACCATCTGGATATAAATCTGCACACTTTCGCATTATTTCGATTATACTTGTATCATTCTCAAACTCCCTTTTATTGTTTAACTTCTGATAACTGCAATAGAAAAGACTAATTGTTAAGAGTGTAATTTCTTCCGTCGCTTTTATGTGGTTTTTGAAGTTTTCCTGTGCAAGTAAAATAGATTCATCAATATCCAGATAGAATTTCTTTTTACCTGTTTCTTTATACTCGTAAATTATTTGACTGATAAATCTTTGAACGCTCTCTTCAATTCCTTCCCTTTTAAAAAAGTCCATGAGTTCTGATGGCAGATTGTCTATATTAATCCAATTTGATTCTACTATTACCTGCAACCTCCTATGGCATTCTTGATAAAAGCCAGAAGCATCTATTTTAATTGCCAACCAAATGAGCTCCTTTGAAAATTCGAGAACAGAATAAAAATCATTAAACTCGAAATTACTTCGATGTGCATCAATGATCAATTGAAATGCAAATAGTGGAATGATCTTTTTGTCCTTCAAAATTATTTTTACTTTATCTTTAAATGTCTGATAATTATCGGCTTTAAGCAAGGACGCAAATTCCGACATCGTTATGTCATCATAATTTCCTAAATGGAAATAAATTGGAAAATTTTGATAATAGATAATACTATTGGGTGATATATGAACACTTGGATCTAAAATATTAGAAATAATTTCTTTAGGAAGAGCAGAGGAGCTTTCTATTTTTAATTTTGGAGAAAGTTTCATCAGATTCCAGTATTCGATTGAATTTGTGTTTATTTTCCCAGGATAGCCATTATTAATTCGATACAATTCATGAAAACTTTTTACAAATTCCGTGTAATAATCCGAGAAAAAATAGTGAAGCAAAAAGAGGTAATAGAAGTCCTTAAATACAATGTTATCTTTGACTATTCGGAAGTTAAATACAAAATCGTTTACGAATTTTTTAACTGTTCTCAAGTTAGTAAAAATCGAAGAATGAATATCAAAAGGAGTTTCAATATTTTCAATGTTCTTCAGTTCTGAATTTTTGGCTCTTGACGAGTCATGAATTTCTTTCAAAATTTTATCTTGTTCAATTTGACAAATCTCATCTATCACCTCGGAATAATCATTTAAGCTCACTTTTAAATAGTTTCTTAATACACTTAAATACCTTCTTGGCTGCGGCTTGTAAATCTGCGCCTCCCACAGCACAATTTTATCCATGTAGGACTTTGCTTTGTAGGGATTGATTTCTGATTTGATGGCTTCATTCAGGTAATATCGGTCGTAAGCAGCAATAAAAACAAGGTTAGGAAAATTGGCTGTGTCGCGCATGAGTTTCAGCACATCGGAAATTTCGTTTTTAGCTAATCGGTCAAGATCATCGACTATAACAATTAGATTTTTGTCTAGTCGTCGCATACTTTTGGCCAACTTTTCTTTTTGTTTTTCAACAGAATCGCCAGGAAAGAATAATTGCCAAAGTGTTTTGCCAAATCCCGATTGATCAAGATTAAGCAAAGCTTCAGCATAACTGTTGATTTTCCAGTTAATTCCGGCAATTTTACCTTTCAAACCTTCTTTCAATATATCAAAAAACAGATTGGTTATTGCTTTGCCCGAGTTGGTTTTCCATGGATGGAAATCAACAACCGTATATTTTTCAACCTCAAGTTTCTGACGTATCATGTTAATCATGGATGTTTTACCTTCGCCCCATTCTCCATTAATACCAAAGACGACCGATTCCAATGAAGTAATATTCATGGTTTCGTTGGCTATACGATGGGCAAAATTTTCAAATCCGAGCAAATCTTCCTGTTCGTTATCTAAGGGATCAAGAGCTATATCGGTAATGAAGGAGGAGTGATTTGAGCGTATTTTGACTTCCTTTTTAAGGTAAGACCAAATGGCAAAGCCAAGTTCAATAAACCAGATAACTAAAAGCGAAGATATTAGAGGTGTTTTTCGAGAAAGGGGAAAGTTTAGAAAGTCTATTTTCGGTTTTAAGCTTACCGAACAATTAATTAAATACCAAACCACCAATGGTGTTAATATAACGAATAAAGGATATATCATTCCTTGTATGCCAAAGCGATACCAAATACGAAATCCTAAATAAAGTAGAATAAGAGCGAAAATTGACCATTGATAAAACACCAACGAATCCATATCATCCAAAAAAAGAAATGAACCAAGTTTACCAAAAATCAGATTGATTGGTTTACTGAATAGCAAACAGGCCAATGCCCAAACAATAAGGAATATGATATAATTAGAATTCCAGTCTTTTTTTAAAAGCTTCCAAAAGGAGCTTTTAGATTTGGTTGTGTCAGTCATAATTAGTTAATTAAACGGTGTACTAAGGTAATAAATTTATTAACCTTACTTGGAATAACTTCTCAACAACTATAATTTTATGGGAAAGGTAATTGTTATGCAATATAATTATTCTAGCGTTGCGCTATATAAGCTTTCGACAAATGAAACTTAAAATATTAGGTTCTTACTAACCAATTAGAAACGATTGGAAGATTGATTACTTCTGAATTTTAGATATACTTTTTACTTTTGCATCTCAATTAATAAACGATGCAGGTAAAAGTACCCTTAAAAGAATTGAATTCGCGTATTGCGCGTTTCAGGAAACGGATGGATCAGAGCAGTCCCGGCTGGGAAATCACGGTTGTATTCAGCAAGATCAATCTTTATTACTTCACAGGAACGATGCAGGAAGGGGTGTTGTTTATTCCCAGGAACGATGAAGCTGTTTTGTGGGTGCGGCGCAGTTATGAACGGGCCGTGGAGGAGTCACTGTTCCCGTTGATTAAACCGATGGAGAGCTACCGAGATGCGGCTGTGGAGATGAAAAACCTGCCCGATATAGTATATCTCGAGAAGGAGATTGTCCCCATTGCGATGCTGCAGCGGTTTCAGAAATACTTCCCGTTTTCGGTGATCGAATCTGCAGATTTACAGATTGGAGCAGTTCGTTCCATAAAAAGCAAATATGAACTGGGGTTGATGGAGCAGTCGGGAAAAATCCACCAGCGGGTTACCGAAGAGCTTGTGCCGAAGATGTTGCACGATGGGATGAGCGAGTCTGAGTTCTTTTGCGATCTCTATACGGCACTGATCCGCGAAGGCCACCACGGTGTGGCGAGGTTTGGTATGTTCGATACCGAGTCGATTCTCGGGCAGATCGCCTTTGGCGAGAGCTCCATCTATCCGACTTCGTTCAATGGACCTGGTGGCGCTTATGGAATGAGCCCTGCAGTTCCGATCCATGGAAGCCGGAGTCGTAAATTGCACAAGGGAGACCTTGTTTTTGTGGATGTGGGTTGCGGCGTAGATGGTTATCATACCGACAAAACGATGACCTACATGTTTGGGAAATCGCTGCCCGATGAAGCAATAAAAATCCATTTGCAGTGTGTCGATATTCAAAACAGGGTTGCTTCGATGCTAAAACCGGGTGCAATCCCTTCTGTGATTTACAATGAAATTCTGGACGGGTTAAGCCCTGATTTTCTGGAAAACTTCATGGGTTTCGGATCGCGCAAGGTCAAGTTCCTCGGTCATGGCATCGGGTTGACAATCGATGAATTACCTGTGATTGCCAATGGTTTCGATGAGCCGATACAGGAGGGGATGGTTTTTGCCGTTGAACCTAAAAAGGGGATCCCTAAAATCGGAATGGTTGGTATTGAGAATACGTATATCGTCACACCCAAGGGTGGACGCAACATCACGGGAAATCATCCGGGGTTGCTGGAGGTGTGGTAAATTAGTGAACAGGGTCAAGCGATTTTCAATCGCTTTGATTCTAAACACGATTGAAAATCGGCGTTAGCTAAATCGCGGGATCCCTCACCAACCACCAGCCATTCGCTTTTGTATTCAAATATCTTGCTTGTTTCTAATCTTGCAGGCCTTTATAAATGTTTTTCTTTTTAATTTTATTGGTATACAATCACTGTATAGTATTTTTAATGAGGATTTATCCAGATCGGAATACCTGAATGTTTTCACATTCTCCATGTCAAGATCTGTAAATTCAACTAATGATTCAATAATTGTTCCTGTATTCCTCCGTTTCGGATGATTTAAACTCACAGCGTGTAAAAACTCGTGACGAACACATTGCTGCCTCAATTGTCCTTTTGTTTTCGAGAATATCTGAATTGTTGCATTCTTTATACTGTAACTTGAAGATGTTCTATCAAAATTTGTAAAACCCATAACTTGACGGTCTATTGTATCATCCAAAAAGTCAACAACCAAATTTCCGGCATCATTTACTCTGTTAATATGTATAGGAAAAATCAATGGTTTTAATTCTTCTATTACACTATCAATTAGTAATACATCACTTTGCCTCGGATTTCCTTTAATAGAAACCGTAATATCTTTTTCCCATTTACTCGCTCTGTCATGGTACCGAAATCCGACTTCCGAAAAAAAATCCAATTCTTCCTGTGTATAATTTTCAAGACAAGTAGCGGATTTTAGATCAGGTGAATCGAGCGCATCTTTAATACGAAAAGACAGGATAAAAACAATAATGAATACTGATACAATGAGTAAAATTTTATTCATATAAATTTAGGTAAAATTCATTGGCGAAAATCTAAAATGACCAGATTAATAACGTTTTGCCTGCAAGCTATGATCCTTTGATATGGGTAACTTTTCAGTTCCCCGCAAAATAATAAGACCGTCTCATTATTACATTTGAGACGGTCTTATTCCCAATTCGGGTTAAAAGAATTTCTGCTTAGTTCTTCTTTTTCTTCATCATAAAATAACCACCTACGCCAACTAACACAACGGCGCCAATCACTAAAACATAGGTAGTTGTTGAATTTTTAGGTGCCTCTTCGGTAGCGGCTGCGTCGTAGAATACAGGTTTAGCTGCTTTATCGGCATTCACTGAATCTTTTGTTGCAGATGGCTGATCCTGCGCAACTGCCAAACTTAAACCACTCAGGAACAACATTCCTGCCATCGAAATCATTAAAATTGTTCTTTTCATCTTTCAAATATTAAAATCTATTATTTATACGTATTTGCTAATTCATCATATTTCCTGGCCACTTCGGGATCCGACTTCCGGTACGAATCCGCAAGTGCCCGGATGGCCGGTTTATATTGAGGATTCAGCGTTAAGCAGGTCTTTAACAGTGTTCTTGCCTGAACGATATCTTTATCCAGCAGTAACTTCGACAATCCGATATAGGCATCGAAATATTTACGGTTGCAACCAATCAATGTTTCGTAGTATCTGATCGCCTCGTCAGGACTATTCTGTGTGACAGCGATATTCCCAAGGTACATTAAAACAGGCTCATAACCGGGATTTATTTTCAACGCAGTCTGAAGCATCGTTTTTGCACTGTCAATTTTCCCCTCCCTTACAAGCGCCGCGGCAAAATTATAAAAGATTAATTCATCCTGTGTATTAATTTTCGATGCATCTTCAAAAAACCGGATTGCTTCTGCGGTATCCCCCTTTTTCAGAGCCTCATATCCCCGAAGATCGAGTTTTGTCTCGCGCTTCAGGACGGCGCATATGGGAACTTCATCGGCATAAATCACATGAATGGCATTCTTTGGAGGCCATGTTTTGTCCTTGATATGGTTCACCGGGATGTAGCTGTTGGCAACAACCATGTAGTCCCAATCGCGCTGACTTCTCTCGTCGTACTGGCAATAGAAAGTTTCGATAGCAGAATGATTGCGAAAGTACCAGGCAACCGAAAAATTGGTGGCGATTTTGATCGAATCGTTTGGATTATTTTTTTCCAAATGCTTTGCAAGCCATTCAGAGCCTTCACGAATGGCGTGATAGTAGTAATCGGTTTCGTAATTTCCATAAGCTCCGTTGAGGCCACCTACCAATTGATTGTAATAAAGGTAGTAATAAGGGTGGTTCCGGACCATGAACCTGGCCGGATGGATCGCCAATATCAGCGTAATAAGAACTGCCGCATTAATAAAGTATTTGCTTTTCAGATATTTGAATAACGAGGTGAATCCGATGGCGGCCAACAGGATCATTGACGGATAGATAAACAGGAAATGGCGCCATGATCCGTAAAGGTTCGATTTTTCGTAGATCACAAAGACGACCGGAAACAGAATTGAAAAGATCAGGAATCCATATTTAGGAAGGTTATCCGTGTTGATGATCCTTTTCGATAAAGCAAGAAATGCAGCAAGCCCGGCAAAAATGATCAGCGGAATTGTGATAGCCATGTATTTGGGCAAATAATACCACGGCATAAAATCGGACCATTCTATTTTTCCTTCGAAAAGTTGCTTCAGGGTGGTTGGAAATTGGGTCATCACCTCATACGATTTCCAGACGTTCAGGATGGGATTCAGCTGGGCGTAAGGCCATAAAAGGATGCTCAGGAACCATGCTGCAGCTGAGATCAGAAAAACATGGGTCAGCTTCTTTTTGAATATTGAGGATTCAAATTGAGTATATTTTAGGCGCTTATAGAAATAGAACAGGAAGAGGAAAAAGAACAGGTAGCAGATCAATAGCAAGCCCCCAGGCCGGATGCTGATAGAAAAGGCAATACTTGCAACAAGCAAAAGCGCATCAGAAACCCTGGTCTTATTTTCATTAAAGAGTATTTTCTGGGAATAAAAAATGGCTGCGATATAACTCAACGCAAATGGGATATCTTTCAGGTTGTTCTGTGCATGGCCCATAAAAGTGGGAGAGAGGGTGAACAACAGAATCACGACGATGCCGGCTCCGTAACCGGCGAGCCAAACGGCAAAGAACGCTGTGACGATCACCGTAAGCCAGCCAACCAATGAACACGACAGATGCCGGAAGAGAAACAGATCATCGATGTTGAACCACCTGACAAGAATGGTGGTCAGATTGTCGAAGGACTGACCGTAGTATTTGAGGTGTGTTACGGGTGTATTGAGTGCGGTGGTATCTTTTCCATGGGAGGCAAAATAATCGTATACATAAACCGATTGATTGTAATGGAGATACTCATCGCCCGATATTCCGCCATCAACGCCACTTTTTAGCATTAAAAGAAGCAGCAGTGCGGCAATACTGTAGAAGATATATTTTAAATGTTTGTTCGTCATTATTTTGCGGAATTCCCATCGTAGAATTTCTTAACGAAATAGATCGGCCTGTTTTGGGATTCCTTATAAATCCGGTATACATACTCACCCACAATGCCCAATGAAACGAGTTGGATCGATCCCAGGAAATAGATACTGAGCAACGTGGAGGACCAGCCGATCACGGCAAATCCAAGGGTTTTGGCAATCAGCACGTAAATTCCGGCGCACATAAACACGAAAGTACCAATCAGTCCGAGGTATAAGCAGAACTTGATTGGAAATCTTGAGAAGGAAAATATGGCATCGGAAGCCAGAATAAACAGCTTTGTGAGGCTCATTTTTGGTTGTCCTTCCGAACGTTCATCCCTTACAAAGTCGACAGATCCTTGTTTGAAACCGATGAAGGAGCGGAGTCCGGGCAAATAGCGGACTTTCTCCGTCATACTCAAAAGTGCCTTAACCGCTTCGCGTTTCATCATCGAAAAATTGCCCGTATTTTCCATGTTTTGGATGACGGCAATGTTCCGGAACAAAAGATGGAAGAGAAATGTATAGAAATTACGGCTGCTTTTCCCTTTTCGACCGGTTCGTGTTCCGCTGATTACATCGTAATCTTCTTCTGTGATTTTGCGGTACATTTCCTGGAATAGTTCTGGTGGGTCCTGCAAATCGCCATCCATCATACCAACGATTTCTCCGGAAGCGTGTTCCAATCCGGCAGTAAATGCTGCCTGGTGCCCAAAATTTTTGGAAAGTGATAACACTTTGATTTTTGAGTTATTACCCTGCCATTTGAGGAGGTTTGGAAGACTTCGGTCTTCACTGCCATCATCCACTACAATGATCTCGTAATCCGATGTAAATGCATCCAGCGCCGACACCGTCCGGTTCAGGAGATCGTCGATCAGGCCTTCTTCATTATAGATGGGAATTACGATTGAGAGCATAGCGTTGTAGTTTTTTAGCGGCAACCGGGCCGGTTATCACTTGTAAATTTACATTAAATCTTTTAAACGAGGTGTTCTTTGTAAACGGAAGCCCACGGCTCTCTCATTTTTCTTGCCAGCATTCCGTTGGCTAAATCGTTGTTAATGAATTTTTCCGCAACGGGATCCCAGTCGAGGTCTTGCTGTAGTTTCATCGCGATGTTGCCAAGGTGTGACATTGTGATGGAGCGGTGTCCGATCTCGGCGGGGGCAATCGTTTCTTTTCGGGAAATCACACAGTCGATAAAGTTTCGGAAATGGTTGTCACTTTTGTACAAGTGGATTTCGGAAGGGGCGATCACGGTATCTTTAAGGTTTTCAGGAAAAACCTGGTGGTTTCCGCGGTTGGCTGTGGCCCATCCCTCTGTTCCGCGGAAGGTAACCCCACCTTTCACTTTATTCGAAATGATCAGTTTAACGCCGTTGGCATAAAGACATTCGAAATAGAATTCTGTAGCCGTATTCCAAACTGGATGAACAGCCCATTCGGCTTTTGCATTTTGAATTTTCACCGGACCTGTATATTCGGTTCCCATTCCCCACTGGGCAATATCCGGGTGATGTCCACCCCAGTCGGTTACCTGTCCTCCCGAATAATCGAGCACCCAGCGGAAGTTGACATGCGTACGGGCCGGACAATAGGGCGCATCGGGGGCTGGTCCAAGCCATGTGTTATAGTCGAATCCTTCAGGAACCGGAATTGTATCAGTAAGATGACCAGTTTTTCCATAGTCAGGGGTTCCTGATGGAAGGCCGCATTCAACGGTTTGTAGTTTTCCGATTCTGCCATTTCTTACGAGCTCGCAAACACGCCTGAAGTTCTCATCGGAGCGTTGTTGACTGCCGGTCTGAAAAATGACGCCGTATTTCTTCGCCGCATTGGCCATGGCTCTTCCTTCAGGAATCGTTAATGCGAGGGGTTTCTGACAATAGATATCTTTACCCGCTTTTGCAGCCATCAGCACCGGAATTGAATGCCAATGATCTGGGATCACCACTTCTACAGCATCAATGTCTTTTCGTGCAATAACTTCTCTGAAATCTTCGAATCCGAGGCAGCCCGTGTATTTTTTGCCGGTTAATTCTGTATAGAATCCGTTAACCAGATTGATTCCAACATCCCTTCCTCCCAATTTTCCGTCCCAGTATCCGGTGCTTTGTTTGTTTACATCGCAAATTGCCGTGATCTGAACCCGCTTATCCGTTACAAAATCGCGGATGTCATTCATTGCCTGGTTCCCGGAACCGATAAATGCGAGATTAATCCGGTCGGATGGGGCAACATTTCCGTTTTTGCCGCGGGCACAAGCTGAAATAATCGTTGGTACGGCAATGACTCCTGCCGCAACTGTGGAAGAAAGTTTAATAAAACCTCGTCTGTTAAGATCTTTCATTGCATTGGGATTTAATTCGTATTGTTTGGCAGGGAGTTTGCCTTATTTGGGAAGTTGTAATATTAGGGACGCTGCTCATGCAACGTCCCTAATATTGAATCTGTTATTTTGCTGGCTGAAGTCGTGCCAAAGCAAATTCGGCAGCATCTTTTAACTGCTCGTTTTTAGCGAGTTCTTTAACCGAAGGGATACAAAGATCAGAGCCCATCCAGCTAAGTTCGCGAAGGATTAACCTCTTTGAATCGTCGGTGGTTTCTTTGCTATCGAGCACTTTGATCAACAATTTCTCGAACCGCTGAAAATCTTCAGGAGTCTTTGCTTCGTTGCGGATACTGCTCTGTAAGTCGGTGAAATACTTAGTGCTCTTTGTGATATCGTATTGCCCGATTTTTGCCAGATCCTCATCAAGTGTCAACTCTTTAAAGTCAGTTCTTAAAGAAGCGGCTCCAGCATTTGGAAAATCATAGGGAATCTTTTGAGTAACATTTCCTGTTGCAGCCCATTCAGCTCCGCGCTGGTAAGTTACAATGAAACCTACGCATTCCATGGCTGGACCACCATCTTGATCAGCATGACCAAGTGCCGTATGAAAAATACGACCTTTCCCGTAAGTAATTGTCATCAACATAGGTTCGTCGCGTCCTGTACCGCCACCTGTGGTATCTGCATAAGCTGTTGCCAGGATCTCCATGTTTTTACCAGGACCGCGTAACTGACTGTATAATTCGTCATTGCCATGAATCCAACGTGTGGGTAATCCTTTCGTAATCGGATGTTCGGTGTTGCGCATTTTCACTTCAAACTCATGACGTTTCGCATGCGATCCTCCGCGTCCGGCAGTTGTGTCGATAATCATAGAGTCCTTTTTGTAGTAGATATAAGGTCCGTCTTTTTCAGTACGGTTTCCCCAGCCACCCAATCCGGCCATCAGGTTAAACTCTTTCCATTCTGGGAAAGAATTATTTGCGCCATGATAAATTACCACACCACCACCATTACTCACGTATTCAACAAAGGCAGCTTTTGTTTTGTCTGACCATGAATCACCATTATAGTCGATAACAACAACGTTGTATTTTGCGAAATCGGGATTGAACGAATTCATGTCTCCTCCTTTATCGGGAGATTTGACAATGTCGGCGTTGAACAGACCCGTCTGTTCGAGCAATTGTTTTAAGATTGGAGAACTGGCTTTCCAGTTATGGTTGTTTTGTCCGGTAACGATTAATGCCTTGTAATCGGCGCTTTTCTGGTTTGCACCTTGCTGACAAGAATTAAGAATGGCTAAAAGTCCGGCAAAAACAATTATTAACAGATATTGCTTCTTCATTTTGATTTCAGATTAAATAGTTGGTAAGCTCCAGGGTTGACGGTAAGGGCGACTCAATAAACGACTTGCCATCGGATTTCCGATGATCTCCTGTTTTTCGGGATCCCACTGAATTTTCTGCCCGGTTGTCATCGCGATTTCGCCCAGTAAAGCTACTGAAATAGCACGATAGGCAACTTCAATTGGTGCGATGGTTTCCTTTCGGGAACGGACGCAATCGATAAAGTTTTGCCAATGGTTTTCACTTTTATAGATCTGTATCTCATTAGCACCAATTACTTCCTGAAGAATTTTTGGATCGGAAGCTTCCAGCCTTCCGCGGTCAACATTAATCCACCCTTTTTCACCATACCAGGTGGCACCTCCTCCATGAACCAGCCTTGAACTATTGGCTACCCTCATTTCGATACCATTGGCATATTTGCACAGAAAATCATATTCAACAGGAACGTTATAAATGCCATCCCTTGGATAAACACCTACTCCCGAAATCTCAACCGGACCTGTCCTTTCAAGTTCTGCACCCCAGTTGGCAATATCAATATGATGTCCGGCCCAGTCAGTAAGCTGTCCACCTGAATAATCGAGAATCCAACGCCAGTTCCAATGACTTACGCCCCGGTAGGGAACTTTAAGTGCTGGTCCGAGCCACATCTCCCAGTTAAGTTCTGCAGGTACTTCTATAGCAGGTGGAGTTCCGATGCCTTTGCTTCCATCGGGTAATCCAACTTCAATAGTTTTTATTTTTCCTATACGGCCATTTCTAACCAACTCGACTGCATGATGGAAATTGGGCTGAGAACGTTGCCAGCTTCCTGTTTGCCAGATAATGTTGTTCTTTTTAACCGCACTCACGATTGTCTGACCATCCTTAATTGTACGACAGATTGGTTTTTCTCCATATACATCCAGTTTTTTATTAGCTGCTGCACTGTAAATTATGCCATGCCAGTGATCCGGCAGTGCAATAGATACGGCATCCAGTTTCTCTTTTTCAAGAAATTCGCGATAATCACCATAGACACGGCAATCTTTGTTTTTGTTGGCCTCGTCGGCGTAGCCTTTGGCTTTGGCTGAATGATTCGTGTCAACATCACAAACAGCGACAAACTGCACCTGATTCTTTAACGCTAAAAAATCTCTCAGGTTGCTGGTTCCCTGTGAACCAGTTCCGATAGCTCCCATAACAATCCTGTCGCTGGGTGGAAGTTTACCCCCCATTCCCAAAGCAGTTGAAGGGATGATCTGTGGGAGGATCAATGCGCCGGTTGCTACGGTAGCAGATCGTTTCAGAAAATCTCTTCTGGTCGATTTGTCAAACATTGCGATTAATTTTAGTTGTTAATATTAGTAGTTGATATTTATACGTTTACGGGTGTTCCCGGAATTGGAGTTTCAAAAACCATGTCAACAGGGCCAAATTCTATTTTGGTCGGACCCAAGTCCATATCTGATTTCATGATGGCATCCCAGGTTACCTGCTGTCCTGTATAAGCTGCAGTGCGTCCCATGATTGCGGTAAGCGTTGATAATGCAGTCCGTTCTGCTTCGTTTACATATTTGCCGGTTCTGATCGCATATACAAGGTGCATGTGTTCTTGTACGTAAGCCGGAATTTTCAGCTGGTTCATCGGATTGCCATTCTCGTCCTTCGGATATTCGAACTGCCACTTTACGGTTCCATCGAGGTTCCAGATCGTATTGACACAATTGGTATATCCTTCTGTTCCATTGATGATTTCACCCGTTCCATTGGCGCAGCTATCGACCTGGCGGCACATACTATGTGAGCTCACGCCATTGCCGTAATCGAAATCGATGCTGAAAAAGTCGTACTGGTCGCCGGTCACCCTGCGTGCCCGACCGCCATATCCGACGGCCTTTTCGGGGTATTTACCCATGAACCAATTGATCACGTCGATGTTGTGAACATGCGTGTCGAGAATATGGTCACCACAGAGCCAGCAAAAGTTGTTCCAGTTCCGGATCATGTACTCCATATCGTTCCAGCCCTCTTCGCGTGTTCGGAACCAAACGTGCTCCTGGTTCCAGAATGCTTTGGCTGAAGTTAATTTGCCGATGGAGCCATTTGCCACCTGTTTATAAGTTTCGATGTAATCTTCCTGGTGGCGTCGCTGGGTTCCGGTAACGACACAAAGTCCGAGGGCTTCCGCCTTTTTTGCAGTAGCAATCATTAACCGGGCACCGACAGGGTCGACACAAACCGGTTTTTCGAGGAAAACATGTTTTTTGTTGGTAACGGCTTCAAGGAAATGTTCCGGGCGAAATTGTGGTGGAGTAGCAAGTATAACAACGTCAATTTCAGGAATTGCCATCAGTTTTTTATAAGCATCAAATCCTGTAAAACAGTTTTCTGCCGGAATCGGCATTTTGAAACCTGCAAACCGCTCGCGACAACCATCAACCTTATCCTGAAATACATCGGCGAGTGCAATGATTTCAAGGTCTGGACCCGCACTGATAAAATTAATTGCGGCTCCGGTCCCACGGTTTCCACAACCAACAAGACCTGCACGAAGTTTCCGCCCTTTTGGCGCTCCTTTAAGAATTGGGGGAAGTCCCAATGCTTCGTTGGTAATCTCTTTTTTACAGGATGAAAGGATAGCCCCGGCACCGGCAACCGTAATTCCTGCCAGTACACCGACTCCTAAAAATTTCCTTCTGTTGATATTTTTTGACTCGTTTTTCATCGTATTATTCTTAAATCTTTCATTGTACACTATCTGCCTCACACACAACCCTGAATCCGTTATCGATACAGTCGGAATACCACCAGACACTCTTGGGCATTTGAGGGTCAGTAACCAGCCATGCCTTTGTTTTGGTGAAATCTCTTGCAGCGCTTCTCACATCTTTGGCGTCGCTCTTAAACGAACCACCTCTGATCACATGCTCCTGGCCGGACTGAGGACCGATCGGATTTATAATCTCTCTTCTTCTTTTACTATAAGTGTCAGGAGCATAATAGTCTGAACAAAACTCGGCAACATTTCCTGCCATGTTCTTCAATCCAAAAGGATTCTCCTTCATTTCCGAAGGATCTTTGGTTTTTGAAAAACTGTTTTCGGTATAGGCAATATATGAACTGATTGTCGTCGTATCGCGGCCGAAAATTTTCTTGAAGATTCCTTTTGAGGTGAATTTTTTAGGATCGCCCTTAAAGAAATAAGGGGTCGTTGTATTCCCACGGCAGGCATATTCCCATTCAGCTTCGGTTGGTAAACGGTATTTTTTACCGGTGACTTTCGTTAACCATTGGCAATAAGTGTTCGCTGCACGCCACGACATCGTGATGGCCGGTTTTGATCCTTTTCCCCAACCCTGGTCAGGCGCACCCCATGGCGGAGTAGGACCTGTAATAGCATCAACATTCTTATTTTTAATAACTTGTCCTTCTGTTCTTCCTTGTGATCCTGTTGCCTGGAAAAAGGCGAGGTATTCATTCCACGAAACTTCAACTTTACCCATCCAGAATTTCGAAAGTTTTACCTTTCGGACGGGACCTTCATCGGGTTTGCGAAGTTGTTCATCATCCGGACTTCCCATATTAAAGGTTCCTTCAGGTATCGCTACCATGTCGAAAGCAACGGTTGTACCTGGAATTTTCTCGGTGAAATTTGCAAATTTATCTACCCTGGTTGCTTCTGTAAATAATTCCTTGCTTGCTGCGGCATCGACTCCAAAGTTTGTATTGTGTTCGTGTTTCACATTTTTGTCAAAGTGACCAACATTCAGATGGCAATTGATGCAATTGGGTTTTGGATCCTCTTTGGTATTTATATATGCCAGGTGGGCATTACTTCCATTCACAGAGAGCGTTACCGGAAAAAGATTCTGGTGGCATTTAATGCATGATGCCTCGTATGTAAAACCTTTTGCATTTTCAAGCATTTTTTTGGCTTCCCAATTGATCTTAGCGCTGTCCTTGAATAATTTGCCATAAACATCTTTTGCCCCATGCTTCACTTTTGCAAGCAGGTAACCTTCACCCTGGGGTGGCAAATGGCACTCAACACAATGTACGGAGACACCAGTCCTGTTATTGTGGTGCGACGACAACTTCCAGGTCTCTTCAGCCCAGGGATGAACGTGGCACGACATGCAGTATTTATCGGTGGAAGTGTATGAGGATACCGTATTTAGGGTCGCGAGAATGGCCAGGCCGAGCAAAGCTCCGAATGTCATTATCCAGATTTTGGACTTAGACCTGTTCTTTGCCCGATTAATAAAATCTTTAATATTCATGTTTTAAAATGGTTCAATGCGAAAACGCAACGTATTTATTCATAAACGTAATCATGTAATCCAGACGGGATTAACTCATTATAATCTTCGGAACAAATCAGTTTTGAAATACTGGGTGCAGTACATTAGTGGCAAAATTGAATATGAGGTCAGGTGATTTTGTAATATGACCTAAATCGATTTAGCAAAAAATAAAATCAAATCCTTAACGAATATCTCTGCCAACTTTATTTGATTTTGAGATAGATTTTAAATTGAAATTGCACAATCTACCATAGAGATGCATCTGTTCTGATCCGTTCTGCAAACATAGTTCGTTTTTTTATACGCAAAATGAAATGATTTCATGTTTTACAACATCAAATTAATGTGCAAGTAACCAATTTTCGGCTGCATCCATTTCTACTTCGAGCGGAACGGCCAGTTTCACGGCGTTTTCCATTTCGTATTTCACCACCTTTTTTACCTCCTCAAGTTCAGTTTTCAAGACATCAAAGTTTAGTTCGTCATGTACCTGAAGGATCATTTTAGAATGAAATTCTTTTTCATCGAATCGCTTGTTAATGTTGATCATGGCGACTTTGATAATATCGGCTGCAGAACCCTGAATCGGGGCATTAATTGCGTTTCGCTCGGCAAAAGCTCTTACCGAACCATTGGCAGAATTGATGTCGCTCAGGTAGCGTTTTCGCCCCATAATTGTTTCAACATAACCTCTTTCGCGGGCAAGTACCAACTGGCTGTCCATATAATCCTTCACCATAGAAAAGTTGGCAAAATAGTCATCGATCAGCTGTTTCGCCTCACCCCTTGGGATATTCAGCCGTTGAGCCAGACCAAATGCCGAGATTCCGTAAAGGATTCCAAAATTGGCAGTTTTCGCCTTTCGGCGCATTTCGGAAGTCACTTCGCTGATGGGTATCCCGAAGATCTTGGAAGCGGTAGCAGCATGGATGTCTTCTCCGTTACTGAATGCGGTGGTCATTACTTTATCTCCTGAAACCGCTGCCATAATCCGGAGTTCAATTTGCGAGTAGTCAGCCGATAGGAAGGTGTGATCATCATCACTCGGGATAAATGCCTTGCGTATTTCGCGTCCGTTTTCGGTTCTGATCGGGATATTCTGAAGGTTGGGATTTGTGGAACTAAGTCTTCCGGTTGCGGCAATTGTCTGATTGAACGAAGAGTGTATCTTGCCGGTTTTTGCATTGATCAGTTTGGGAAGTGCTTCAACGTAAGTTGATAGCAGTTTTTTTAATCCCCGGTGCTCCAATATCATGTTGATGATCGGGTGTTTATCCACCAGATTTACCAATATTTCTTCACCTGTAGAATATTGCTTTGTTTTGGTTTTCTTCGCTTTCGGATCAAGCATCAGCTTGTCGAAAAGAATGTATCCGAGTTGTTTTGGTGACGAGATGTTGAAGTGCTCACCTGCCAGTTCGATGATGTTATTTTCGAGTTCAACGATCTGGGCCCTAAGCGACACCGCGTAATCGTCAAGAACTTTGGGATCTATTCTTAATCCCGCTAATTCCATCTGAACCAGTACTTTTAACAAAGGCATTTCGACTTCTACAAACAGATTTTTTACGGCTGCCTTGTCTAGTTCGGCATTTAACAATGGCATCAGCTGAAATGTAATATCTGAATCCTCACAGGCGTATTCCTTGATTTGCTCCAGATCGACCTGCCGCATGTTCAACTGATTTTTGCCATTTTTGCCAATCAGTTCCTCAGTAGCTACCTTTTTATAGCCAAGGTATATTTCGCTCAGGTAATCGAGGTTGTGACGAAGTTCCGGTTGAATCAGGTAATGGGCAACCATTGTATCGAAAAAATTGCCTTTGACCTCAATGCCGTATCCCGTCAGAAACAGAATATCGAATTTCATATTCTGACCGATTTTCAGGATACTCTCATTGGCAAATACTGCTTTAAACAGCTGAACTGTAGCGATTGATTTATTCTGATCGGCAGGAACCGGAATGTAAAATGCTTCGCCTGGTTTAAAACAGAAAGATAATCCAACCAGCTTATCCGAATGCGGATCGAGACCCGTTGTTTCCGTATCGAAACAAAAGGCGGATTGTTTGCCTAATTTGGAAACCAGATCTTTTATTTGCTCTTCACTATTAATTAGATGGTACAAGTGAGTTGTGGAGCGGATATCGTCGTGAATACTTACCGACTCGGTCTGAGTTTGTTCTGGCATACTGAAAAGAGTACCTTGTTCGAAAGCAGGTGCAGGTTTAGGTGGGGCTACAGTTTTTGCTGAGGCGGGTAATATTCTTTCAGCCAATGCCCTGAATTCGAGTTCAGTGAAAATATTACGCAAAAGGGCATAGTCAGGATCACACATGATAAGCTCTTCCTGGTTGAATTCAACAGGTACGTCAAGAATGATGGTGGCCAGCTTACGCGACATCCGGACCTGCTCTTCAAACAGTTCAAGACTCTCTTTCTGTTTTCCTTTTAGCATATTAATATTCTGATATACACCTTCGATGCTGCCAAATTCGCTCACGAGTTTCATCGCCGTTTTTGGTCCAATGCCGGGACATCCCGGAATGTTATCGGATGTATCGCCCATAAGTCCCAAAACATCAATTACCTGCAATGGATTGGTTATTTCGAATTTCTCACAAACCTGTTCAACGCCTAAAATCTCCATTTCGTTGCCCATCCGTTTGGGTTTGTACATGAAGATATTTTCCGACACCAATTGTGCATAGTCTTTGTCGGGAGTAACCATGAAAACCTGAAAACCCTCTTTTTCTGCAGTTTTAGCCAGTGTTCCGATCACATCATCGGCTTCGAAGCCCTCTTTCTCAAGAATCGGAATGTTGTATCCTTTGATAATAGCACGTATGTAGGGGATTGCCTTCCGGATATCTTCCGGCATTTCTTCGCGTTGAGCCTTGTAAGCCGGAAACATATCATGACGAAATGTAGGTCCCTTCAAATCGAAGGCGATGGCAATGTGAGTAGGTTTCTCATTTTTGATTAGCTGATCAAGTGTGTTTACAAATCCCAGCATGGTTGAGGTATTGAGACCTTTGGAATTTATACGTGGTGCATTTATGAATGCAAAATAGGAGCGGTATATCAGTGCGTATGCATCAAGCAAAAACAATCTGTTCATGGTATATATGGATTAAGACCAAATCAAAACTACGTAAAAATTTAATGAAAAAGCCGGCAAAAATTTTGTCGGCTCCTAATATATTATTAATCAAAAATTTAATCCTGGCATCCGCAATTTTCGATGCAAGTGAGTATTCCTGTCAGCGCTTTATGTTTTAGGAAATAATAAGTATTTTTTCCATCGCGTTTTGAACTTAAAACGCCCTTGTTTTTAAGGATGCCAAGATGATGTGAAGTTGTTGATTGCTCAATTCCGAGACGTTCATGAATTTCAGTGACGGTAAGTTTGACTCCGCCGTCAAGATATCCGACGATTGCAATCCGCATCGGGTGGGCTATTGCCTTTAGCATTTCAGTTGCCAAAGTTAACTTCTCGATATTTAACTCAGAGTAGTTCATTATCTTAGGAAGTTTATAATAGTAATTGGGTGGTAAATTTTGACTTTTCAAATTAATGATGCAAATATATGAATATATATTTTATTAGTGTGCTAAATCAAAATCTGAAAAATATAATACGATCATAATATATGATGAAAATGTATAGAAATATCCTCATAATTAATGTTTTATACTTGAATT